>MDSZ01235930.1_pt1 | contig 14308 bp, 10 predicted proteins | sample 811201 | NCBI WGS metagenome assembly MDSZ01 (sample SAMN05326647, study PRJNA326480) | marine metagenome | isolation source: seawater | place: Indian Ocean: North | collected 2010
TAGCTCCTGGATTTCTAGATGAGAAGTCATCTTTAATTCTTTTTAATTGTAAACCATATACACCTACAGTAAGTAAATCATCAGGGTCTATTGAGCCGTGTGACCTAAGACCTAATCTATAGTTGTCTTTTTCTTCTGTACATCTTCTCCAATAACTACCATCCCAAGCCACTGTATTCCTTAATTTACCTCTATTATCAGTTGTTAAATCTGGGTGAGTACATTCAGCACCCGCTCCAGCTGAACAATATCTTGGCCAAGAATGATACTCTCCCCAAATATCATCTAAATAATTATACTCAGTAGATATTGTCCCACATTTATAATTATCATCTAACCAACTAAAAGTGTGTTCAAAATATTTCCATCTGTGACCTTGTTCATAACTAAATTTTAAATCTGGTGTTAAATCAATATAATTTTTTGTATGCCAAGGCCAATTAGCTGTTTGACTATACAGACTAAATATTTGACCTGTAGGATATGAACCATCTGGATATTTAATTTTACCACTAACATATTTAATCCATCCAGATACTTTATATTCACCTGGTATTAGTCTTATGTCTTGATATTTTTGTGTACTACTATTACTTACAGTCGGTGTATTATCCATACTCCATTGTAAATGTTTTGTATTATGAGGTATTACTAAAGCGTTTGCTCTTGGATAGACTCTCGCGTGTGTTACATCTGACTGTGCTACACCTGACCAAGATGTCATATAACTTTGATGATTCCAAACAAAATTTTCAAGTTGAAAATCATCATTCATCTCTGACGGTGGTAATAAAGATTCAGCCTCTATACTAAATGAACCTACTACATCAGGTGTGCGAACCCAAGCTCCCCAATTATTATCTTTAACATTTGATTCTTTTAATATATTAGGTGAAAATTGTACTGCTACTGGATAATCATCTACATTACTAATAATCAATTCAAAACCTACAATCGTTCTAAAATTATTTATAGAAAAAGTCATATATGCATTACATCCAATTGATGAATCAGTAAAGTCACCGAAAACATTAGGTGTAGGTTGTATAACTATTTCAACTGGATATATCATAGCATTATAAGCTTTTCCACCTAGAAATTTTGTTTGTTCATACGGTTCAACTTGTGATTGTGGGTCTGATAATTTAAAATATTTTAATATAGCTTGATAATCATTTGTAGGGTCATCTTTATTTTCAGCTTCATATTCTATTACAGAAGATTCTATCATTTCATTTATTGTATATATCTGACCAGTATCACCGTAATTATAATCGATTATTTCAAATGTACCTACATATCCAATATTATCTTCTGTAATTTGTTTTTTAAATTTAACACCATTATCTGATGTAATACCACTTCGTGAAAAATCATAATCACTTATCTGATTGAATCCAGGACCTTGTTCAACACCTAAAGGTACAGTATAATTACAATTACTAAAATCATCTGGAAATGTTGCATCTGGATTATAATTAACTGCCGTAGGGTCCATACAACCTAAAATATCACCGTGTACACCTGCATAATAATCTATCCAATTTCCAGGTAAATCATCACAACTATCTATACGAGAATATAATGCATATTCACCAGACATAAAATTATTACAAAATCCTTCACCGTTCAATGGATAATCACAACTACCGTTATGAGGTTCATTGTCTGCACAACAGAATAATTTTCCTCGTGCTCCTAAATCTAAATTACCACCAAATTCGTTTCCAGTATTATTATATGCAGCTGTATTACCAAATGCAGTTAAATATTGATATCCATCCCACATACTACTAACACTATTTTGATAAAATGGAGGATTATTATCTTGATATACTACTTCAATACTATATTTTCTACCTGGTGTTAATTCCATTGAACTACCTGGTATAGACCTATCATACTCTTTCGCTGTATGTTCTAATGTGTCAGGGTCATAATCATAAAGTGTTATTTCTCCTGCTGTGTTTGCTTCTACATAATTACCAGAAGCTTCTTCAATAATTTTTGTAATCTGATATTTGTAAGGAGTCTCATTAATATTAAGAAATGGTATCATACTTTTCCAATGGTCATGCCCACCTGGAGTTCCTGTATAAGGATTGATATCTCCAAAAAATAATTGATTTGGATTATCATCTTCTAGTATATCTAAATCTCCTTGTTGTAATATAGAAACACTTTTTATTGCAGAGTTACTAGTGACAACTGGGTCAAATAAAGGTGTCGGGGTTGTTTTATTATATGTTATACTTTGAATTGTAGTACTTGCTTCAGGTAATACTTGTGGTTTACCACAGATTGCTCTTATCTGTCTTACTGGTATTCCATCAGGGTCCCCGTAAAGTGAATCAAAATTACCATCCCATTGTACTGCTCCAGCAGCTGCTACTTCTTCCCAATCAATATCACAACCAGTTGTTTGTAAAACAGGCATCCCTTCACCACCTGGAGCTCCTACGATTACTCCCGGCACCATATTAGAATTTTTATTTTCCCATACAGGCTGATGATGAATATCTTCACATTCAGTAGTACATGCATAATCACAACAAGAATTATCCCAAGCAGTATATTGGTTATCTTGATTATTACTTGCTATACAAGATTGTACAGCACCTGTATCTAATTCACCTGGACATTGTTTTGTTACACTACTTCGATTCCAACCTGGATATATTTGACCTATTGATTGTAAACTTGGCATTGTACCTGAAGATGGAAACTCATTTGAATGTACCCATTCACCTGTTAAAAGTTGTAATTCTACACCTACACATTCTGATTGTTCATTACTAGTCCAATAACTATTCTGTTCACACATTTTGTTACCAGTATAATTATAATCATCATTTAGACCATCTAAACCTTGAGTTATTTCCCAAACTGTACCATCAGAAGAAGCTTGACCTGATATTCCATTACTTGGATGTGAGATAGTTTTACCTGAATAATTATAAGCGATAACTCTTTTAGTATCTGCTATACAATTACCACAACCATCTAACCACGCATATGGTGCTGACGGACCTGAGTTTGTCCAAGCCTCATTTGGGTCTGTACATAAACCACAATAATCTAATGTCCAACCATAATTAGGATTAACTTGACCTAAAATTGTTCTATCACAATTACCGTTACAATCAAATTCTGTACCACACATCCATTCTTCGTGAATTGTCGCTTCTTGATTAAAGTTACATCTTGTTGGGTCTAAACAACCTCGATTATGTAAAGTATCACCGTCAATTGTATTCATCGTATCATAACAATCATATACTCTTAAATCTAAATTTTGAATTTCAGTAGTTGTTATATCTAAATTTTCTATTACTGCTATACCTACTTCTGAATCACCTGTTATAAAATCATTATTTAAAAACGGTGCATTTGCACATATATTTGTTAATGAGCCGTACGCTTCGAAGTTATCAACTGATTCTCCGATATTACCTTGACTATTGAAGACTTCATAAAATTCACCTGTACTTTGATTGTATGCAAATCTACCAAATAAATAATAGTTAGAAGTATCTTGTATATTAGTATCTGAACAAAAATATTGTATTTCACCAGTTTCAGTACTTACAATTTGTGAACAAGCTGTTCCTTCATAACAAATATTATCACCACACCAATCTGAATTTGGTGGTAAGGTCGGATAGTGACAATTATACCCATCATTATTAGCTGGCCAAATTTCTTTGTCACATGCATTATTATGTTCTAATGTATATTGATTTCTAGAACCTCCATATCTATATGAACAACAATGTCTTTCATCATCAAAACCAAAATCATAATTACCTGAGTTACAACCTGCACAACCACCTAATGTTGTACCAGTATAATTTATTGTACCTCTAACATAAGTTGTTAAATCTGCTTCACCACTTGCACCGAATAAATTTACATAGATAGGTGCAGTATCACTATCCATATATATTTCATATACCCAATCTTCATTACCAGCTCCTGTTGGGAATGGTAAATTTGCAGTACCATTACCCGAATCACCAAAACCAAAATTAGAATCCATATCTGTGTATTCTAACATAATACAACCTGGACTTGTATCAGAATCTGGACAAATTCCTGTTTGAGAAAATTCAGTTGAACAGTATGTATAGTTTGTGTCACAAGGACCATATGGGTCAATAAAATTTGTTTCATCAAAAGGAATAATATTCCAATTAGTCATATAATTTGTGTGAACTCGAAATCTATAAGTTTCATCTTTATTTAATTCAGTTAAACTTCCTACCCATATCCAGTCTCCATCACTATTTCGCATTGCCATTGCATATGACAGACCATCAACTGTGACAATTGAACCTTCATTACCAAGTGATTTAAAATTTCCTGGTATCTCTAAATTTGCAACTGTTGTACTGTCAAATGGCCATTTATATTCATTTTGACCAGGGTATAAGGGAAGATAATTTGCTAAGTACGATTGACAATGACACGCGTATGATGCATAATTATGATGCCAATTCCATTCATCATTTGTTGAATTACCAACACTAATAATCGTAATTTGTTCACCTGTAGATTGTTGTGTAATTACTACTTGATGTAAGTGCTCTCTAAAATATGTCATATTAGGGTTAGAATTATCATTTACCCAATCATTTAAGCTTGAACCTTCTACTGGTACTTCTTGGATTGTATTTTTACCTGCTGTTAAGAGTACTCCCATTCTCTATTAATCCTCTTCTGGTTTATAACCACGAGCTCTGAGTAATTCAGATTTAGAAATAATTTCTACTTTACATTTAGTTCCGTATCCAGAATTATGTGAATAAACATTTTCTCCTGCTGCCTGTGATTCTATTGGGTCAATATTACCATTCCAGTAATCTATAGTTTCTTCAAACACACCACTAGTCGCCATATCATTTGTAGTTGGGTCATATGATGCGTTTATAAAAAACCATTCATTAAAATCTATAGGCACTCTAATGTGTGATAATAAGTATCTTTCATCACCTCTTTTATATACTTCAGTACCATCAAAACCTAATTCTGGAACAAATTTACTATAAGGAAATTGTGGTATTCCTCTATGTGAATCAAAAATTCTACCTTTGGGATAATCATCATCTTTAACTGTATCATCTCTGACTATCAATCTTATAAACCTTTCAAAATCGTTATCTTTAAAAAAATCTGGTGGAGCTATTTCACCCCAACTTGTTCCAGGTTGTGTTTCTAATTCATCATCTTTATTAATCACAAATGTCTCTAATCTAAAACCTTTTGGGTCTTTAACTCTCATAGGATTACCGTAATTAAAAAGTGTACCACTATTTACTCTATCTAAAAATTTAACCCACATTGTTATAGTAAATCCTTTTACTAAATAACTAGGTGCATAGTAACCTTCTTGTGGATGTTTTACTAATCTTTCGATACCTATATCATCACCTTCTTGTTTTCTTATAATCATACCTTGATTAAGGTGTCTAATTTTTAAATAACCTCCTGATTGATTATCATAATCAGGTCTATTATCTTCTGGTGTAATTGATGGGTCTGCGTCTACATCTTTTAAAAAATTATTTAAATCATCTCGTAACGATTGTAATGTTTTCCCTGTATTTATAGTATTAGCATCTTTATCTAATCTAGTAATAAATGCTTCACTTGTATTTTCTCCTTGATTCTGTAAACTTGATATATCGTGAGAACCTGAATATTCTGCTGCAGTTCCAGGTTCCATAGTATCTAATTCGTCATTATTATCTGAATCTATTTCATATGGTGGTATATCACCTTTTAGAATTTGATACTCACTAAAAAAATTATTTATTTGTTGTTGTCTTGATAACGCAGTAGGTAATAATTCAAATATTTCAGTATCTAAAACTTCTTGTGCTTTTGTGTTATCTATTTTTTTATAAGTTTCAGTAAAATCTATATATTGACTGAAATTATTTATTAATACAACAGAATTATATTCTGGATTGATTGCATTTATACTAGTTCCATTTATAGTAAAGTGTAATGTACCTGGATTAAATTCTAATGTTTCTATACCTAAGTTATTTTGTTTCATATAACTATGTATAAAATTTATTGTGGCACTATCTGAAGGACCGTTAGCTACTTCATCACTACCGTACATTACAATTTCATCAGACTGTGAATCAGTATTATAAACAATACTACCAGAAATAATAGCTTGTTGCCATTCTGATATACTGTTTTGACTCATATTAGGATGACTAAAATTTTCTATAAGTAACATAGAAATTCTATCTAGTATCTGTTCCTTAGTAACCATATATTATTACCTCACTACTTTAAATTCAAAATTATCGTCATAGATTATTTCTTGATTGTCATCGTATAAAACCTTTATTAATATTTTGTAAACTCTGTTAGGCTGAAATGTATTTAACCATTGATTAAAATAAGAACCACTAACATCACAAGATAGTTTACTATAAGTATCAAATGGTACCAAAACTTCTCCAGTTGATGCATCAATTATAGAATAAGAACCACTACCTTCAGGTATATAAGAAGCTGTTACATCATTGTATGTAGTTGATACTGTTTTGGGTACATAACTAGGTCTTGCACCTACTCTGAATTTAACTTTTTCAGTTTCTTTATATCTATCTCTTAAACCTTTTACATAAACATAATTTTTTGTAGTACCTGAAACATCAATTGAACTTAAACTTCCAGTAGCATCTCCTGTAGCCGCTACATGGTCATCCCACACAACTTCTAATTTAGGTGGATAAATTGTATTTGTATTTCTTGAAAAGAATTTTAATTGACCAGTTGTTGTGTTATCTGATTCTTGACTTCCACTATATTGAATTACTAATCCATAATTTTGAGATAAACTAGTATCAAACCATCCATTTACCATATCTGTAATATCCATATTAACATCAGGTGATTCATATGAAAAAGATTGAATTGAAGAACTTTCCTCTACAATAGTACAACCCGGTGTAGTCCAAGATTGACTAGTACCATTTTGTACATATTGATTTCTATATTCCCAACTTACACCTTCCTTAGTTACTGGACTATCACCAAATTTACCTATACCTTCATCCCAAGATTCTGAAATAGGTTGTGCGATTAAAGTATATTCTGTAGATAAATCAGATACACCTTCTGTTTCATATAATCTTAAATTATATTTAGGTGATGTGATTGTACCGTCTGCGACAGATGCGGATATAGAATTTAACTCAGTACCTTTAAAAGTTATAATAGCTCTTGTAAAATATTGTAAACTACCGTCTATAAATTCTTTTTTAACTTCTAATATTTCATCTTGTCCAAAATTTTGTTGACTATTACTTGAACTTATACCTGCATATAAAGAACCACTTGTTATCCACGAATCTGCTGTTGAATATATAAAATAATGCATTGTCTATTTACCTCACTATTCCTTTTATGTTATGTTTATAATCTTTTAATTCAAAAACTGCTGGGTCTTTAGATGGTAATATTATACCATCACCCACTAAAGAACTACCTACTGCACTTGTGTCATAGAATTGTGAAAAATCATATTGATAACCATAACCTGGATTATCTTCTAACTCTGTCCACATATTTTGTTCTGCACTAAAGACTGTAGTATATAAACCAAAATTACCACCTAAATTAAATACATCTGGTGTATCAGGTTGTCTCCAATCTTTATCTTGTGTTATTGTAACATAATTAACCGCTCTAATACCTTCTAATCCCATTAATTCATATTCTAATTGATTAATATAAATAGGTTCTCTAAATTGTTGATTTTCTATTTTAAAGAAGCTATTAATTTTTTCAAAACATAAAGCTTTTACTTTATCTTTCTGTGCGTGTTTTTCAGCTACTACATCAAATATCACACCGAAGTTAATAACTTTACCTGGGTATATTATAACATCATCTGTTAGTATTCTAAATTCATTTAAGTAATTATTTATATTTGCAAAGAGTAGAGAAGGAATTTTATCAGATAATTTTTTACTATTGTCATAACATAATATATGTCCTGTTACATTTGCTAATGTTAATAATTCTGTATTAACACGATTTTTGATATTATCTACATCTAAATTTTCTAAAACTCCATCAGCATTAAAATCAAAATAATTTGAAAGTATTTGTTGTACTTCTGTGTTATTACTAGTTGAATCTAAACCTGTTGTATTATTAATAACATCACCTATAAAATTTGATATTGAACTATATAAATTTTGTAGTTCAGGTGTTCTCTCATTAATTTCACTATTAGTATCCATTCTATCAAAATATACTTTAGCTACTCCACCGAATCCAGCTGGCATATTTAATACTCGTGCTTCATAATCTTCTCTAGTAACACATCTATTTTGAGATTTAAAATTAGCTAATGCTTTCTCTTTAATTTCTCTAGTAGTAATATTTGATGAAGCTCCTCGAGCAGGTTCTAAATTAGTTACTGATACATTACCAGAATTAGTTCCACTATACCCGTGAGCGTTTAAACTTTTTTCAGTTACATTATGTACTATACCACCAGCCTTACGATATGTTACAGTTAGAGTTGTATGAGAAGGTGTTTCACCTAATGTATCAAATTCATCACCTAAAGTAGGGTCAATTGAATCTGTTAAATCTGTACTAGTTTCACCTGGTAATGATATACCAACCTGTTGTGTTGCTAAGAATGTACTCTCTAGTGTTTGACCGTTTCTAATTACACCGTTACCGAAAGTTAATATAGTTTTCATATTTTCATCTTTATGTACTGTAAATCTTTTACTAGTTTTGATATATTGTAATTTATATGGTACTGGAATTTCAAATATACCACTACCACTTAAAGGACTATAGGCAGTTAATCTATCATCATCTGAAGTATAGTGTGTTTCAATCGGAACTCTATCTTGTGCCAAATAATCAACTTCATACCAATTATTACCATTACTGTCAACACACGAAAGTACTTCTATTAAATCTTTATCACTTATTTCTATAGTAGAAAATTTACTAGGAGCTCCAAATGTTTTACTAGTTGTAACTGTTGATGCCCCGACTGCATTTACTTTTCTAGTAACTTTAAATTTACTAGCTAAACCTGTAGCGTTATCTACTTCACTTTGTACAACTTTATGTGAATCACCTGATGCACTTATAGAAAAATCTACAACATCTAATGTTTGAAATACAACATTACCAGGTCCAGTAACTGTTGTCGATTTAGGTATTGTAACAGCTTCGGACCAATCGGGTTTTATATCATTTTTATTAGAACTGTCTGCTGTAAATTCTTGTGTAAAAGTTAAAGGGACATATGCCGCGGATACATTATTATATTTGTATCCAAGCATCCTAGCCAAGTTTAATACATTTTTCCTTTCAGTTGCCATAGGTAGTAACATTTCTTGATATTGTTTATCAATGTAAAAATTAAGAACATCACCGACATATGCAGATAATTCAAGTAACATCATACCAGGTGACGCCTCGTTAAAATCTCTATATGAATTAGGAAAATATTGCTGTGTGTATCGTACTAATGCACTTTTCAATTCATCAAATTCTCGAGCATTATATGATACTCGAACATCAGTTGTATTATTTATATTTTTTATATTTGTACTTGGCATAGTATTTATCTCCTACTATTATTAGTCACTCGCTGAATCATATACTGGTAATGTATATATCAACGGTAAAAGTTCATTTTTATATTCTATAATCAATTTAACAAAAAGAAAATTATCTTCTGATGTCTCACCATCTCTCTCAACTTCTAGTTTACGAATTGTTAAAAATGGCATCCAAGATAAAATTGATGTTCTTATTTCATTTTTTAATCCATCTATCAAATTAGCATCTATTTGTTGAAATAAAAATCTATTCCAATTTATCCCTATACTAGGTCTGAATATTCTTTCTTCTTTATGTGTAGACAAAATATTTTTTACATTTTCTTTTATAGCATCAACTGTATAACTGGTAGATGCAAAATAACCAATTGAACCTGTTAGTTCTGAATTTCTTAATGGCATACTAAGACCTATAAAACTTTCTAGTTCCATATCATCATTTGTATGTACTACTCTAGAACTTGAATCTACTAATCTATAAGGTATTGCCATTATAATCTCCTACGCTAATTTCTTTTTTTCTTGTGCACTTATTTTTTCTTTATGTAATACTACTTTAGTATGTTCACCAAACTCATTAGCTAATGTCGCACCATCTGGACCAATTCCAGAAGCCTCATTACCTACATAAGCATAACCTTGTGCTACCATACCTGTTTCATCTTTACTCATTTCTACTGGCACTGATACATCACCACTACCGACACCAGCTGGTAGAAATGATAAAACTGCTTGTTCAATTTTACCTAATATACCCATTATAGCTGAATGAACTGGTTTTGTTATAACTACTTTTTTAAGTGGTTCAACTAATATTTTAAATAAAGATAAATAGATACCTATCATATCTATAAATAAATTTTGTTTTATATCAGCGTCAATTGAATTATTTGTCATTGTTGTTATTTCAACTGCACCTTTAAATTCTTTAATAGTAAAAGTCTGTTTAGTTATAAAATCTATAATAGTATCCGCTTGAATATTAGCCATAGCTTTCAAATTTTCTTGTGTACCTTGGTCTAAAGCTACACCTGATTTTTCCATAGAATATTTCAATGCGTCATACAATCCGTTTCGTAAAGTACTATACGGTTTTCCTACTGCTGATTTACTCATTACTGTCTATTCCTTGTTTGTTTTGCTTTCTCTTCTGTAGCTTTCAACACTTCACTATAATTTCTAGTCAAAGCTTTTGATAAATGGTCTGGTACTGTATCTGGATTTACTCCCGCGTTTACTGCAGTATCAGTTACTATATCGTTTTTACCCATATCACCATAACTGTGTTTTAAAATTTTATTCATATCTCCTGAATTAAATTCACCCATACTTCTCCACTCATCTGCTTGGGCTGTTTCATTTAAAACATCGTTTAAAAGAGAATTGTTAGTAAATGATTTATTAACTATTTTTTTAGAACTAGTATTTTTAACTGGTTTAGTGACTTTAGATTCACTTAATAAATCTTTCATTGCACTTCGTATTTCTTCTCTTACAACTTGTCTAATCATTAATTTAAGTTCTGACTTTTTCATATGTTACCTCTTATTTATTTTTTTCTATTTTGTGATTTTTTGATAATAAAGTTTCTAATTTAGATATGATAGGTGCTATGTTTGTACTATATGTAGGACTACTACCTATCGGTCCTGAGAATCCTGCTATAACACCACTTACATTTAATTTTGCTATCGCCTCTAAAATTTCTTTTAAAAGGTCGACTAGTGTTTGTCCTAATACAATCGGCTCTCCGTTTTCACCTTCTTTACCTATATAGACTGCTGTTGAATCTGCAACTATACTATTTTGAGCTCGTAAATTAATTTTTGTTGAACTTCCCATTTCAATATCATCCTTTGATGATAATAACATTCCATTTTGTCGACTATCAAATATCAATCTATCTGTTGTAATCAACATTTGATTTGCTGGCTCCTCACTTGCATAGTTAGGGTCAAATACTACAGCATGTTTTTTATTGTTTAAATTACAAGAAGGTTCCCAAGGTTTAGTGTAATGAAAATTATCTTGAATTGTTTTATTACTTAAAAAAGTTATCAATCCACCATCCATCGGTGTTTCTAAAACATCATTTGCATTATCAAATTCACTATCGGCCTTCTGTCTTAAATTAGATATTGTCATATTAGGGTACCCTGCTCTACTACCCATTCTCACACTATTACCAAATTTTCCTTCTATATATAAATCACCCACACTACCTTTTGCTTTAAGATATTCTTCTGACGACAAAGTGTCTGTTGCATAATCGGCTCCTGTAGGATTATCTAAAACTTCAGAATCAGGTTTTTCTAATCTACCTAAACCTGTATACTGTACATTTTTAGGAATACCTTTTAATTCTTTTCCGTCTATTGTACCAGTACCACCGTCTTTACCTCGTACAGTTTTCATCTTTTCAATATTCTTATTCATAACTATAGCATTCCAATTACATTGTACAGAATTTTGAGAATTTAAAATACCTAAATAATAAGGTTCATCTTCAACCCATACAATAGCGACATTATCACCCGCTGTCGGAACATCTTGTATACCTCTTAATAAAGGTTTAACTGGTCCCATCCACAAAACACCTAATCCACTATGTCTAGTGTTTACTGTTTCAATTGCTGTAGTTACATATATAGAATTTATATCACCTATACCTAGATTTCTAATTACTTCATCTTTAGCTTGTAATGTTTTTAATGCATCTTCTCTATTAAGTATTACATATTCACATTTAGCACTCTGAATACTCGTCAAAGAATCTGGTGTCATTGCATCTAAACCTAATTGATTTTGTATATCTACTGCCCAAGTCATTAGTTACTAACCCATTTATTATCTTTTTTTTCTTTCAGTTCGTCTACTTTTTTTTTATTTACATCTGTTTCTATTTGATTTGTTATGTCTTGTAAATTATTAAGTAATTCTTCTTTCTCTGCTTCAGATAATAGCATAGATTCGTCAGATTCACCTTGAGATTTTGACATAATTCTTTGTAATACACCTGCTAATTTAACAAGGTGTTCATCATTCTTAACAGCTACTTCGAAAAATTCTCGTATCAATGGTGCAACTAGTACCGCATCATCCAATGTTTGAATCATACCGTGAATTTCTTGAATAAGTAAATCTAATTGTAGTTTTTTATTTTGTTGATTATCATAAATATCTTTAGTTAAATCAGAAAAAGATTTACCTTCAAAAATTTCTATATCGTTTTTTTCTTTACTCATAAGTATTCTCCAGACTTTTAACCTATAACTATTCATATATAAATATAAAGATTGTAAAAAAGATGTTTATAAATAAAAAAACCCTTCAAAAAGAAGGGCTTTTTTTTATTATTTATGTGTAATATTACTTATTTAAAGAATTTACTACCAGTTGGTTCAGATATTATTAAACCCGTTTTAGCATATTCATTAAGTAATACTTTATATTTTCTTCTCATAACATTGACTACTTTAGTTATGTGATTAGTATCAACATTAGTCATTTCTCTAATTAAAATATAAAGTGATTTTTTATTGAAGTTTTCTATTTCTTGTCTTTGATTCATTAATTCTACTACAGCGTACGCTATATCTATATCTCTTTTTTTTCTAAATATATTTGGTATATTAACATCAAAATATTTGGCCACCGCGTTTAAGAAATCAGTATAATCATAATCTACTTTATCTGGATTATGTTTTATAGTATCTATACTATCGTGAATTTTTAACATTTTATAGTTGTTATTATTATGAAGAATCAGATAGTTTTTAGCTACAACTGAAAAATAACTAAATGCTTTTGAACCTTTTGTGTGGTCATATTTGTGTAAATTAATTACCATAAATGCAACAACTTCATTTTTTATTTCTTCAAACGGATAATCAAAATAAGTAAATTTAAAAGTGTTAATTATGTTTTCTGCTAACTTATCAAATGCCGGGTGTATTTCACTCTCGTATAATTTACTTCTCTCTTGATGTTCTTTGATACTATCTAAAGCGTTATACTTAATGATAGCATCCTGTGTTTCTTTTCCGAAATATACTTTACCTCTAGCCATTAGTTTTTTCTCCCTCGTCTGTTTCAAATATATCATTCATCATATGTTGTAATTTTTTTACTTCGTTAAAAAAGAATCCTATTTCATCGTCAGATTCAAAAGAACCTTTTGTATCAATACCTTTTAATCTTTCATTACTGTAGTTAATTATTGATTCAATATTAATTAGAAATTGTTCATATTGATTTATCCTTCTTAATGAATAATAAACTATTGTAGTTAATACTAAACTGATTAAAATAAATATTATTGAAATTGTAATCCACATATTATCTCCTAATTAGCAAACAACTCATCAAACTTCTGTTTGAGGTTGTCTACTTGTTTTTGTTCATCTTTTGTTTTTGGAACTTTTGTATTGACAGGTTTATCATCTGTTGATTGATTCTGTTCATATTCAATTCTTGTCGTTGTCATATCAGCTTGATGTATAATCAATGCCATATTAGTTTTTAACTTAGCTGCTGGTGACCAATTTTTTAAATACTGAATATTACCATCATCATACATTCCATCTGCAAGTTTAATACCTAACATTTCATTCTGTGTCATTTTGATTCCGAATTGATTTAGAATCCAAATACCTCTATCAGGTGGTGTCATAAAATGTAAA
>MDSZ01119540.1_pt1 | contig 14305 bp, 13 predicted proteins | sample 811201 | NCBI WGS metagenome assembly MDSZ01 (sample SAMN05326647, study PRJNA326480) | marine metagenome | isolation source: seawater | place: Indian Ocean: North | collected 2010
ATAATAGTACTGAAAATATTATTATTATTGAAATAACATAAATTATTGATTCTGTCGGCTTGGTATCATAACCATAAAAGAATTGAAAAATAGCAAATAAGGGTTTAATAATGGACCTAATTGAAAATCCTCTAACTTGATTTGAATTTAAATTTGTAGCTATATCTGATAAGTTTAAAAGATCTAGTACATACCAAGCTATATTCGGATAAATTATTAAAGTAATAAGTGATAATATTAAACTGATGATAAAAAGTGTTCTCAAACGAGTCTTTTCAACAATTTCATAAACGATAATATTAAATAAGAAGAAAAGATATTGAATTAAATTAATTACAAAGAAGACAAATGGACTAAAAAATGTGATAATTATGCTAATTAGTAATTTTACATTTGAATTGAATTCTTTAGATATTTCAACCGCATATGCCAAAAAAAATGATGATGTTAAAAAGTAAAACGAGTAATATCTAAAATAAGATGATTCTCTAAGAATAAAACTATTGGTTAAAAATAAAAGATTGAATATTATAATTTCTTTTCTAGATTTTAGTAAATATTTATACCAAATCAATATTGCAACAAGCGAAAAAAGTAAACTAGAAAATCTAATTAATAATATATTCTCAGGCACCTTGTTAAACAAACCTAAAATAAAGGAAACAATAATTTTATAAGGTATTGGTTTATGTATCTTCTGTAAATCTAGAGTCCCAAGTTCATCACCATCGAAACTAATTATATCATTAATATTTAAAAATGAGATGGAGAATAATATAATAGTGAACGCAATCCATGAAATTTTGCTATTAAAATTCATAAAAGATCTTAAAATCAATACTTGAAATATCTAGGTCATTAAAAAAAGGTAATCTAACAATAGATTCAGATATCTTTTTTGATACTGGACATTTATTGGGATTATATTTTTTCCCCATATGAGACGTATGGAGGGGTAAGTAATGAAAGGTTGCATTTATTCCTTTTGATCTTAAATATGTGATAAATTTATTTCGAATGCTTAAGGAAGGCGCTAACAAATAAAACATATGATAAGGCTGTTGACAATGTTTTGGAATGGTTGGCAAACGAAATCCATTCATTTTTTCTAATCCCTTCAGTTCGTAAAAATATGTATCCCAAATTCTTTTTCTTTTTGTTTGGATTTTTTTAAACTTCTCTAATTGACCAAAAAGTATTGCAGCTAATAAATCTGATGGTAAAAATGATGACCCTATATCATACCAACCATATTTATTTACCTCTCCTCTAAAAAATTGACTTCTGTTTGTTCCTTTTTCTCTAATTATTTCTGCCCTCTCTATATACTTACTATCATTAATTAATAAAGCTCCACCTTCTCCACAGGAAATGTTTTTAGTAGAATGAAAACTCTGGGTAGAAAACGTTCCAAAAGAACCTAAAAATTTATTTTTATACTTACCAAAGAGACCATGTGCATTATCCTCAATAATTGTGATTTTATTTTTCTTTGCAATTTTTATTATTTTATCCATTTCACAAGCCACACCAGCATAATGGACAACAACTATTGCTTTTGTTTTATCTGTAATGAGATTCTCAATATTGCTCTCGTCAATATTAAGAGTATCAAAACGGATATCCGCGAAAATGGGCTTTGCACCTCTTAAAACAAAAGCATTAATTGTTGAAACAAATGTAAATGAAGGCACTATAACCTCATCTCCTTCTCCAATATTTAAAAGAATTGCCGCCATTTCCAATGCATCAGTGCAAGAGGTAGTTAATAAAGTTTTTTTAACGGCTAATTTATTTTCTAAAAAGTTGTTACATAATTCAGTAAACTTATTATCGCCAGAAATTTGTCCATTCTGCATTGCCTCAAGTAGATAATTAATTTCATTACCTTGAGCAGTGAATTTGTTAAATGGAATGTCCTTTATCATATTTTATCAATGGTTTCTGAATCCTATTGCAATGTAATTGATTAATAATTTTGATGATTATATCTATACATATCAAGCATTTCTGTTGGTATGCCCCAATTATAAGCACCAACTTTATCATGCAATTTTTCAAGATCTTGCTTGATGTGATCATACAATTTACTTTTGGTAGTTATAATTCCTGGTTCGAAATTATGTTGATACATAGCGCTCATCATATGATCAATTGCTTTTATTATTCCCTCCTCTCGTGAAAAAGTATTTATTGGATTTCTTTCCGGCTTGAAACAATCATATACTTTATATTTTTTTTCTCCATTAATAGTTGACTCTAAAATTTTAGATATTAATGGTGAGAGATGAAAGCCATCTCTTTTTGTTCCAGTTCCAATAATCAAACTTTTGATAGATGTTTCACCAATTAATGGGAATGTATCCAAACTAGTAGGTCTATGGCCTACATTTACATTGTAGATAATAGATTTATAAAAGTAGGCGTTTATCTGATTTATTAGACTATTCAAAAGGGACTGGACATCATTTGCTCGCGCCTTAAAAATTGGCTTAGTTGAGATATAATTTGTAGCTCCCAATGTTAATTTTTGATTCTGAATATTACTTTTAAATGGAACGGTATAGATTCCACAAGCCAAACCTCTGTTAGGGGTTCTTATACACTTATTAATCTGTCCACCAATATTTTCAAGATTTATTGATGCTCCAATTCCATAAAATACTCTAGGAATTTTTATATCAATTTTTGAATCATAGAGCAGGTCTGTAACACTAGCACCAGAAACTAGTATATATTTGTCACCAAATATTTTTTTTCCCTTGCTTGTCACTATGTAATCTATATCATTATTTTTAGTAATTATCTTAGAAACATTATCATCAATAAAAGCTACCCTTGTGCTATTTTTTAAAATTAACTCCAGGTTATTTAACGTCAATTGTGAATTTACCCAGCCTTCATTATTAATATATATTGCTCTATTGGAACGATTTCTTTGACTAGGCTTATAACCAGGAATATCTCTTGCTTTAATTTCATCATATGGTTCATTAAATTGATTTAATGAAGATATAATAGCTTCATAATTAATATCATCAAGCAGGTCTGCAGAAGCATTATTAATCAAAAATGTGCCTTTATTGATATTTTGATCGATATAATTATTTTTAAGAAAATCTTTGGTTATATTTTTATTTATTTCATTTAAAAAAGCTGGCCACATTTTTGTAGCCTCTCGATTCATTTTAAACCTTATTCTATTAAACTCATAATCCAAGTAACCATGTTCAATTTCACAAAAAGAATTTAACATTGCCGGAGCTGCTAAAGTGGCTGAACCTGGACGATCACCTTTCCCTAAAATTATAATTTTATCTGATCCTTTTAAATTCTTTATCAACCTAAACGCAGTTGATAAAGATATAATACCATTGCCAATAAAAATGTAATTCAATTATTTCTCTATTTCTTTATTAGATAACACAAACCTGGATAAAGTCTAGACTGATGTAACTCATGGGAATACTTATTTTGAATATAATCAAAGTATATTGAGCCTTCAGCCATTAAAGAGTCTCTTGTTAATTGCCAAAAAGCTAAAATACCTTTTGGAGCTAACCTCTCCCATAAGCTTATGATGGTTTTCTCTAAAGGTCTATAAACATTAATATCAATAAAAGCTAGAGATAATACTTTATTAGGGTGATCTTTAAAAAATTTAGGAATTGTTTTAACGACATTCCCCATAATTACTCGATGTTTATTGTTATTATGGCCCATTGCATTACTTTTTTCATGTTCAATTAGTAATTCATTTAAAAATTTTGCATATCTACTACCACCTAAGGAATAATTTTTATCTTTAAATAATTCTGATTTAGAATACCTAGAATTAAACCCCGAATATCCGGTAAAGGTATCAAAACAATAAATTTGTCTATAAAAGTTCAATGGTTCATAAACAGCTCTAAAATTTTCGCATAATACAGCAGTTTGGCCTCTCCATGTGCCAACATCAAAAATAGCACCTGGTGTATCAATTATTAACTTGTAAATATCAGAAATTGCTAAAATCCTTGCCAAAGATGATCCTCTTAAAAATAATGATAGAGATCTTTCTTTTTCTTCAGGTGTTCCCTCATATTTTTGAGCCATATTGTATATATTTTTTCTACTCTGAATGCTTTCTTTATTAGAGTATGTCAATATTACTGATTCATGTTTTTTCTTCAAATTTTGTTACTCCTTTTTTACTATAATTGTAAATTCATAAAGAGGATAATCATGCAACAATGATACATACCTAGAATAATTTTCTTTACAATGTTTAAATAAATAACCTGGATCACCGTAAAATAATTTATTTCTTCTTTTTTCTTTTTGGGAGAATGTTGTCAGCAAGTTAAATGAAAACCCTTTTTTACTTAAACTATTTATTTTATCAAGTGTTTCGATTACTTGTTTTAACCATCCTGAATGGTGATAATTTAGTTTAACATTGAAAATTCCACTTGCAATAATGTAATCAAAAGTATGTGCTTCTTTCAATTCACTGAGCCAAGATGTTTTTTTTAAATTATCATTTATAATTTTTGCTTGTTTAATCATTGATTTTGAAAAATCATAGCCAAAGTAATCAATATTATCATAATTGTCATTTATATATTTAAGCAATGCGCCATAACCGCATCCATAGTCTAATAAACTATATCGATTTTTTTTTTCTATTAAAGATTTAGTCAACTTCTTGAATCTCAAATTCTGTGATTCGTATGAATTCCAGTCGACACCTTTAAATGTTGCTCCATATTTTTTTAACTTCTTTTCATAATAATTTACAATTTTTTCCAATTTAAAATACTCTATTTCTAATCCATATTAATCTTTTGTTCTATGATATATAAAGGTCTCTGTTTAGTTTGTTCAAAAATTTTACTAATGTAAAGGCCAACAATGCCAAGACTTATTAATATTAAACCTGTCGAAAATATAATAAGTACAACAATACTTGGCCAACCGGGTTGAAATCCTGTTGAATAAAACTTTATAATAATAGTTAAAATCGAAATAAATCCTACAATTGAGAATAAAAACCCTATATAAATAGATAGTTTTAAAAGACCATCGGTTTGAGATACGATACCATTTATAGCTAGCTTAAGCATTTTGTTTAGTGAATATGAAGAATTGCCTTTAAATCGCTTATTATGCTCTATAAATATTGTTGAATTCTTAAATCCTAGCCATTTTAAAATTGTTAGATAATGCCGATGGTAATCATTTATGCCTACATATGAATTAATTACTTTTCGTGATATCAAGGATAGAGAACTATAATTTTTTAAATGTTGATTTTTTCTCGATAGAAGGATTTTTAAAAGTTTATTATAGAGAAAAGATGTCACATTTTTAAATATACTGTGTTTCTTTTTTTTAATTATGCTGAAAACTATTTCATTCCCATTTTTAAACCTTTTTAATAGATCAGAAATATATTTTGGATCCTCTTGCAAATCACAATCCATAACAACAGCACAATCTCCAATACATTCTTTGAGACCTGCAGAAATAGCATACGCTTGACCAAAATTTTTGCTCAATTTAATTCCTTTTACATTGGGGTTAGTTCTTCCATTTTCAACTATCTTTAACCATGAATTATCCATACTTCCATCATCTATTAAAATTATTTCATAAGGTTTATTAATAATTTCAAGCTCATTAGTTATTCTAGATACAAGTTCATCCACAATTTGCTCTGCTTCAAATACTGGACTTATAACAGATATATACTTATGAGTTTTCTTCAAGGTAATTTATTAGATTTTAAAAATGAATAAGCATTAGATCCATTATTCAGCCAAAGATCAATCACACTAACATTATGAAAAAAAGGGTCGTATAGCTGTTTATATTTCAAATATCCATTATAATCATACCATTCAATTTTAATACTTTCCTTTTTAAATTGCGATTCATCGATATAGCCCTTCGCTTTTGGTCCTGAGAGATAAATTTTGGCTTTAGAATGTAAACATAGTTCTATTAATTTTTGATTTTGATCTTTTTTAGAAATATTATAATTGACGGAAGATGTAATTTTTGTTTTGATTTTCAGTATTTTACAAAAGAACTTTATAAAAATAAGATTCACCTCGCTAAGATACAATTTATTCCTCGCATGGCAAAGGTATAAATTTTCAAGGCTAGGGAAAAGTTCTTTAAAATATCTAGACTTTGAATAATTGTGTTTTATTGTAGCCAAATGATTATAAATCCAATTCTGATCTTCGATGATAACATCCTTGACTGCTTGTAAATATCTTCCTTTCACCTTTACAGGAATAGTTAACCACTTTAATCCATTTTTTGTTTTAATTTTATTCCTATTTCTCCAATCACGTTTAGTGTACTGTGCATCATCGTAAATTATAAATTCATCAACCATATTTATCATATCAAAGTATCCTTTCCAGGGTATATAATTTGATTGGACTATAGCAACCTTTTTTTTATAAAGATCTTTAGAAACCGACAAAGAAGTTTTCCTTCCAAAAAAACCATATTATAATAGTGTTGATCAAAAAAAGATTATAAGTGTGCAATGAAAAACCAAATAATGATTCTATTTTTTCATTAGCTGAGGAAAAACAATATATAATTATTGTGTAAAAGGGGAATAGCCACCTATGCTGGACTAAACCAGGCCAAATAATAGCCCAGGTTAAAATCCCTATCAAAGCAAAAATTCCGAGCAAAGTTTTTTCATTGATATCTCTATTTTTAACTTTTTTATAAATATATATTGGGAAAAATATTAACAAGAAACCTAAATATCGAAGACTAATCACGCCTATCTCAATTAAGGATGACATCGCTCGCCTAATTAAAAATTTAAAATCATGCGTTAAATATTGGTAATATGAATCCGGCAAACTATCATTACCATATATTATTTTGTATTTTAATGCGTCCTGCCAACTTATCATATTTGAAAATAAACCATAGCTTCTAGATTTATTACCCTCTAATTGAGAATGATATACCCATTCTGTCCAAGTTACACCACGGCCATTTCTGATAGACTTGTCAGAATTTGTAAGTTCAAAATTACCACTTAAAAAATTAGGAGATGAAATTAGGAAATAGATAAAAAAACCAATTATAAATGTTTGAAAAATATTTTTTAAAATGCTTTTTAAATACACATTTCTATCAATTATGGAATAAAAAGCTAATGAAATTATTAAAGAACCTGTGTATACTATTATAACTGGTCTTGTTACAATCATAAAAGTAGAACTTAGAATTAAAAGATATTTATTATTATTTTTTGATTTATCAAATATTATTAACTCAAAAACAAATATTATCAAAAACAAAAAAAACATGCTGTCATTTGTCCCATGGATTGCAGCACCCGTAGTAGGAATTAAAAATAATAATAAAGTAAAAAAAAGTTTTTTTGAATTCAGATCATCAAAACTAATCCTAAGCAAGAAGTAAAATATAAGCAAAAGTGTGGATATGAAACTGACAATTCTCAATGAGAATGTTTCTAGACCTGTGATTAAACTAATAAAAAAAGAGAATGAAATATAAAAAAATGATGTCCCTTTTTGAATTGTTTGAGAAAATCCATTTTCAATTAAATATATAAATTCTTTTACAAAAACTCTCTCATCTCCTATTGGGAAAGGTATTAAAAAGAGGCAATCTAAAGATCTAATTATGAAATAAATAACAGAGAGAAGTAATGAAATATTTAAAATCAAATCTGATTTTTTATTTATCAATGAATGGATTTTATTAAAATAAAAGCTTAGCATAGTACTTAATAAAAGATATCAATCTGAAAAAAAATTTTTAATTTATCAATAAAATTCTAATATACATTAAACATAAACTAGTTCATTCGATTAAAAAATCTATAATGATTGATCCAAGATTTATTGGTTGATTGCAAACTTATACTACTATTTTTTAATGAATATTCTATATAAAATGCTTTACTTTATACCTTTAGATTTATTTTTTGTATAATATTTTTCAATCAAAAATTGTGGTTCTTTATTCTGATATAGAAAAGATCTACCAATATATTCCCCAATTAGGCCTAGACCAATTAGTTGTATTCCTCCCAAAAAGAGGATTGATACAATTAAACTTGACCATCCTTTTGCAGATATATCACCATTAATTGATAGGTAAATAAAATAAATTGCAAGAATAAATCCACAGATCGCTGATAAAATTCCTATAGATGTTGCAATTCTTAATGGTAATATGGAAAAGTTTGTAAGTACTCTCATCCAAACTGAAATTGATTTAAATAAAGTAAAGTTACCTTTACCTTTGTATCTTTTTCTATGATCAATATTGATTTGTGAAATATTGTTTGTATATCTAAAAATTAATCCATCTACATATGGATAAGGCCCATCATAGTTAAGTATGTTGTCTTTTATACTACTTGAAATAATCTTAAAAGGTGAAAGATAAACCTCTTTGGGTTTTTTTATAACAATATTTGCTAGTTTATCATTTAACCAGCTACCAAAATTTTTGAAGAATGTCTGTTGTTTTTTTATAAAATTTCCGTAACAAACATCTGTTTTTGAATCAATAATTTTTTTTAATAGCTTTTTAATGTACATTGGATGATGTTGAAGATCATCGTCCATTATGACTATGTAATCATTTTCTGCATATTTTAGACCAGACATTATAGCGGAATCTTGACCAAAATTTCTAGATAGTTTAATGGCAGATATATTAGTATTGTAATTTTTAAAACACTTCAACATTGTTTCCCAGCTACTATCAATACTTTTATCATCTACAAGGATAACCTCGTATGTTAAATTATTCAGACATTTTAAAATTTGATCAAGTAATTCCTCAATACAATCTTGACTGTTATAAACAGGAATAACTATGCTTAATGAAGGGGCATTATTTTTTTTTACAGATAGCAAATAAACTAACTCCTATTGGAAGATTAATTTTACCAAGTATTTTATTCTCAATGAACAAGATATATCTAAAAATATTATCTGTCATAGTGTTTCCTGATTTTAATTCATGATTTGAATCGAAATTGGTATTCTTATAAACTTTTTGGAATTTTCTATAAATTAAAATTGGTATAAATAAAAAAAAGTTCCAGTAAGATATTCGAGATATGGAAAATCCTGATGTTACCAATCGATCTATTAATTGTTGTTTTTCATAGCGCCTGTAGTGCTGACTATAAATATCATTATTGCTCCATAAAATTTTATTTGCAGGAACAAACAATACCATATGACCATTAGGTTTTAAAACTCTTTTCCACTCTTTTAACGCATCTAAATCTTCATTGATATGTTCAAGTACATCTGAGGCGATAATGATGTCAAATTTTTTATCATCAAAATCTAATTTTGAAGCATCCATTGTTCGTACATTTTTTAATCCCTTATTTTTGGATAGCTCTATTGCATTATCGCTTATATCTATACCATAAACTTTTACAACATTTTTAGTAATTATTTGTTGAATAAGAGTACCAGATGAACATCCAATATCTAATACTTTTATACCCTTTTTAAAAAGAGGATTTAATAATTTTATTATAATTTCTCTTCGAGATATATTCCACCAATGATTATCCTCTATTTTATAATATAAATTTTTATAAGATTTGTACATTTTTATTAATTTTACAATAGATAATTGAAATTTAAATCAATAAATAAAGTTTAAGTATTAAAAATGAAATTTCTAACATTTAAAATTACCTAGTTTTTTAAATAATTATAAAACTGCTCATAAAAACCCTCTTTTGAAAGATATTTGACCCAAACTTCTCTACAATATAATTGTTTTTCAATAAACCTTTTTTCTGATATAGAATTATGATAATCTAAAATAATTTCAGATATGTAATCCAAATCTTCAGCCTCCACCCATAAACATATACTCCTCCAGTCAATCTTATCTTCAAAAGGAAGCTTACAATCAGTATCAATAAAAAGAGGGATCCTACCAAGACAAAGAGTTTCATAAAACCTTAATGAATAATTGCCTGATCCTCTATAACATAAAGTGTAATCACTTGATAAAATATTTTTCATAAATTCTAATCTTGATTGCTCATTTAATCCAAGACTGCCGACTGCAAATGTGCTTCTCATATTAAAATTGGTTTTTATATTTTTACTTTTACTTAAAGCGTTTAAAATTTTTTCCCTCATTAGGAACTTTGGAAAAACATGATCTCTATTAATTTTTGTTAAATTAAATTGATACATAACCCTAGAAAAAAAATTTTTAAATATTAAATTCAATATTTTATGTTTTGGATAGTTTGCAAGACCATCAAAGCCAACTACTGGAATTTTATTTTTTTTTCTTATTTTTACTCTCCCATTTGAGTATGAAAGTAAAAGATCTTTTTTTAAGTCACCTGGCTTAATTATTTCATTTCTCATCAAATCTGATTTATAACCAAAGTATTTAATAAAAATGCAATCTCTATAGTTCTTCATGAAATTTATTTCATGATCACCTTCAACCCAAATATATGTTTTAAGATTATTGTCTCTTGATTTATATATGAAATCTTTTGCAATGTGAAGCTTATCCATTTTAACATAATAGTTTAATGTCAATGGTAAAAAAGCAGCGTCAGAATTTTTAACGTTTAGTGATAATTTAAAGTAATTTTTATAGAAGAAGAATTCTGATTCATATATCTTCCAATCTTTTGTTCCATCACCCCAATATGATTTAATTGGGTGAATTAAAAATTTTAACCACATATTTTTATCTGAATGATTTTTTGCTGTATATATATTGATTTTTTTTATCTTACTCATACAGGTTTTTTTGAACAAAAATACCAATTCTATTACATAAATTAACGAAATAAATTATCAGAATGATTAAAGGGTTTTTAATTTCAAAAAATTTACTTTTCAACACAGCATCCATAAAGGGGGTATATGTCCATGATGCAATATATTTAATGATATCTCGATATGACTCAATCTTAATGGGATAAATTGAATACATTGTTTTCCATTTTCTCCGCAAAATATAATATGCTCTTCCATACATATAATGTTGATAAAATAATTTCATCCAGGAAGTTCTATGAACATGTTTAACCTTAATTGAGGGAACATATATAATATCCCATCCTTTTTTTAAAACTCTCCAGTTATAATCTACATCCTCTCCTCTAAAAAGTAATGTATCATATTCTCCAACTTCTAAAATTGCTGCTCTTTTGAAAGAGGAATTCACTCCAGGAATTGTTTTTACTCTTTTTTCTTCTTTATATCGAGGAAATGTAACAATATCTGCTACTTTTGATAGAAATGTAACACTATTGTTATCAAATACTCCTCCACCGATATTCCCTGCATTAGGATATTTTTGATGATAAAATATAATATTCTCGACCCAATTGGGATAGGGTCTTGCATCGTCATCCGTGAGAAGAATCAAACTATGTACACATTTTACAAGACCAATATTTCTGCTATGAGATAAATTTTTATTTATTGTATCTACTATTATAAGTTCTTTAAAAACCTTCCTCCATTTAATTAAAATATCTAAACAGTTATTTTCACCTCCACCATTAACAACAACAATTTGATCAGGTTTAACCGATTGATCTACGATTAAAGCTTTCAATGTTCCATTTATTAAATCTCCTCTATTATATGTACAAATTAAAATTGAAGTTTTGATATTTAAGGGTTGCCTGTTCATGATCTTTTGTAGAGACTTTGATTTGTAGTCAAATTATTTTATTTCCTTTTCCAATTCTTCTGGAAACTTTTGACTTATCTTTAACATTTTATTTATGAATTTATCTTTCCAAAACTTTTCAATATCAATATTACTATTCCCATAAAGTTTAAAAATATTAAGAATTAAATTTTTCATTCTATCAATATGAGGTTTCATTTTTATTAAAGTGGCTTCCCTTATTATGTTTGGTTTTATATCTTTTTCTATTAGTTTTTGTACATTATGTTTTACAGAAAAGCTATTTGACAGAGAACGAATGCAAAATCTATCATCGAAAAATATATCTCTTCCTCCGATATTTTTAGTTGTTACTAATGGAATACCCGATAGTAAATATTCTATCGATGCATAACATGCGCCCTCTTTATAACTCAGAATTACACCTACCTTACTAAGATTTAAAATTTTTGAAATTGATTCTGGCTTCAATTGAGGAATATTCTCGAGTGATTGTATTGCGCCTAAATTAATTCCATCAGGAAAGTTAAAAATTTTTGCATTTGGAATAGAGTCCTTTAGCATTTCTAAGTATTTTTTTTTCTGTTCATTTTGTCTTAAAATAGGTGCTGAAATTAGAGCTATACTTTTACAAAGCTTTAATAAGTAATGCCTTTTACCCAATTCTAACCTTCCATTGTAAACTACATCATACTCCTTAGCAACCTCACTAGGCTTGAATAATTGTGGGTCAACGAAAGAATTATGATTTATAAAATAACAATCAATATCATTTTTCTTAAAGTAATTATATTCTTCTTCAGTATTTAATAGTAAAATTAGTTTATGCCTTGGATAATTTTGCAAATGCCTTTTATAGTCGAATATTGTCCTATCCAAAAGATATGGTTTATCATATAAAGTCCAAGAAAAAAATTTTAAAAATACAATATCTTTCTTTTCTCCAATGGTTTTTGAAAAGAGTTGAATATCATTTATTGGTTCTAAAATAATTATAATATATGGGTCCTTGCAAATAAGATAATAATTTCTATGAGTTCTAGAGATACTTGGTGGATATAAATTTGTATCTTGTTTAGAAAAAAATTTTAAGAAAAAGTTTTTAATTCTATGAGAATTTGGCACATCAAAAAATATATCCTTTATGATTCTGTTATTTTTCATAAACTTTTAAAAAGTTGATTAAATTTAGTTTTAATATGAAACATATGTTCTCTCATTGATTTGTTAAACCAGTTGTTGAATCCTAGATCTGCGATTATACCATCCCTCAATCCAATTTTATTCATATCAATCGAAATATGATGAAGCAACAAATATTTCAAAAAGAAGTAATCATATTCTTTTGTGAGGTTTTTGAATAAAATTGGAAATAACTTTAAATTTTCAACTAATATATTTTTATGCTCGCTAAACCTTATATTACTAGACCAACTAATATCTCTGTATAAATTACTTTTTAAATCGAAAAAGTGATAATTATTCTCAACCCAACAATTAAGTTCCTTTTCAAGAAGTAAAATTAACTCTATACTAGAAAACCTTAATTTTTCAAGCATTTCAATATCTAAATTATTTTCTAAAATTTTGGATCTTAATAGTTCAATTTCCTCTCCATATTCTACTAATTTAATTTTTATTTCTTTAAAAAACGGATTTTTAGAATGTCTACTAATTGAAACGAAAAGAGCTATTTTTTTTTTAAAAGATAATTTTTCAAATTCTACTTTTCTAAGCCATTTCTTTTGTCTTTTGAAAAATTCAAATCCAACTGTTAGATCCCGTTTGAGGTTATTAATTGAAAAAAAAGATTCTTCTTTAAAATGGTTACCCATATGAACAAATGTTTTAGTTGGTAGAATGAATTCGCCAATATAATTTTCATATTTACGTTCTAAAAAGATTGGTCTATGTTGGAAAGCCTCCTTAAAATTGTTAGACGTAAGTTTATTTGGTATTAATGCTTTGTAGGATTTAATTACCCTCTCATCGTAAATAATTAACCAATCCAAATCTGATAAACCAGGAGATTTTAGTTCACCAAACTCAATTACTTTAATTATACCGCTTTTAGAGTTTAAATTATCTAGATACTCTAATCGAGCCATCTCATAATCTACTTTAAATAAATTAGTCAATAATTTTTCCTTAACAGTATCTTTGCAAAGTAATTTGAAATATCTAAGCATTTGCTAACAATGGTATTTATATCACTTAGGTATAACTTTATTTTTTGATTATGAAAGTAATATTCTATTCTTTTATTCAAATAATTTACTCTATCATAAGATAAATATTTTAGACCTGATTTTAAAATCAACTTCTTAATTAACCTTCTTTTTGGCTGAGGCCATTTTAATCTATAATTTGAAATTAAATCGAAATTACTTTTAATTAGTCCATGCTCCCTTAAAGCTTTTTTAATTAATTCAGATTTTAACCCATAAATATTTTTAAAATTATAAAAGTAAACTGGGATCATAAATGCTGATGAGAGAATATATTTAAAGCTATAGAGTGATATATTTGTAATATTGGTTTCACTTAAGCTCCTAAAATATTGATTATTTATTAAAAAGTTAATCCTATTTTCCGG
>MDSZ01173731.1_pt1 | contig 14302 bp, 4 predicted proteins | sample 811201 | NCBI WGS metagenome assembly MDSZ01 (sample SAMN05326647, study PRJNA326480) | marine metagenome | isolation source: seawater | place: Indian Ocean: North | collected 2010
GATAAAGATATTGCAGGTGGTTGGTATTGTACCGAAGATGGTAAGACTACTTCTGTAGCACATTGGTTAGAAGAGGATGATTTTCGTAGTAATGGTGGAGTGATGAATCACGAAACTATCGAAAGTATATCCAAACGTCGCAAACCTTTCACAGTAGATTATACTGGTTTCGGTTGGTTGTTGATTAAGAAAGGAGTCTTCGAGCATAAGGAAATGCCTTATCCTTGGTTTGCACCGAAGATGCAGGTTTTTGAATCAGGAGATGTGCAGGATATGTGCGGTGAGGACGTTTCTTTCTGTCTTGATGCGAAGGAAGCAGGTTTTGAAATCTGGTGCGACCCTCGGATACGTGTAGGACATGAAAAATCAAGAATCATATAAGTATAATATCTTCTGTAAGGACACTTTAATCTTTGAGAACCTTACAGAAGATGAGTTCTTTGAGAAAATGGATGAATTATCTCAAGAATATTACGAAAATGGAACACCTCATCCAACTGATTTAAGACATGAAATGTTAAAGGAGTAATTTTAATGGCAAAAATGAAAAAAAGTCTCAGTGGAGACATGTTTGTAGAGGCAATTCCGAAAAAGTCTCGTCAAGGAAACGGAAAACACTCAAAATACTCTGCTACATCCCGTAACTCGGCTCGTAAAAGGTACAGAGGACAAGGAAAATGACCAAAAGCGTCTCGAAAGAGGCGTTTTTTAATGCAATAAAATATTTCTTAAGAAAACAGTATAAATAAATCTAGAAAACTACTACTAAAGTGAATGAAAACGAGGATATCCAGAGCATTTAAGGATATTAGTCTATCTTTTAATCCTCATCCCGTCACAAATGACCTTGGAGTTATTAAAAATGAGAACGCAATTAAGAAATCTGTAAGGAACTTAGTTCAAACTATTCCTGGAGAAAGGTTTTTTAACTCTATCTTAGGTACTGATATAAGAGGTAGTCTTTTTGACTTCGTTGACTTTGGTACAGCATCCGTTATAGAGAAACAAATACAAACTACAATAGAAAATTTTGAACCTAGAGTTGAAAATTTAAATGTAGAAGTGTTTCCTAGACCAGATCGTAACGAATTTGAAGTAAATATATACTTTGATATCATAGGTCAGCAGTTTCCTTCTCAAGCATTTCAATACATATTAGAAGCCACTAGATAATATGCCTTTTACTAAGTTTACAAATCTCGATTTCGATCAGATAAAAGAGTCGATTAAGAGTTATCTTCGTGCTAATTCCGAATTTACGGGATTTGACTTTGAAGGTTCCAACTTTTCAGTCTTAATTGATACGTTAGCATACAATACTTACATTACTGCCATTAACTCTAACATGGTTATTAACGAATCCTTCTTGGATTCTGCTACTGTTAGGGAAAATGTTGTTTCTTTAGCACGTAATATAGGTTATGTACCTCGTTCTAGGACTGCTGCTAAGGCAACTGTTAACTTTCCTGTATCAGTTGACATTTCAACTGTTCCAAGTAACCAACCAATCTACTTAAAAGCAGGTTTAGTATGTACTGGAAACCAAGCAAATAGCACATATAGTTTTTCTATACCTGATGATATAGAAGCAAATATGGTAGATCATGCTGCTAATTTTGGAACTGCTACTAATCCAATTACAGTATATCAAGGAACCTATCTTTCTAAGGAATTTATTGTTGATGGGTCACTTGATCAGAGGTTTATATTAGATAATTCCTTTATTGATACGTCTACAATCGTTGTATACATCAATACACCTATTTCAACTGGGATATATCGTACAGGAAAGGGTGTTTTATACAAAAAAGTTGATAATATTTTAAATATTGATTCTACTTCAGAAATATATTTGATACAAGAGGTACAAGATGAGAGATATGAGTTACTTTTTGGTGATGGTATCTTTGGTAAGAAGTTAGAAAACGAAGCAAAGATCACTGTACAGTATATTGTTACAGATGGTAAAGAAGGAGATGGTCCAAGTAACTTTACTTTCTCTGGAAGTATAGAAAATGCTGATGGAATCAGCATGGAATTAACAACAACCCCCTCGGTAAACACTGTTTCTCGTGCAAGTAATGGTGGAAACATAGAATCCCTTGATTCTATCAAATACTACGCTCCTAGACTCTATTCGGCACGGTATAGAGCAGTTACAGCAAGGGATTATGAGACAATTATTCAACAAATTTACCCAAATACTGAAAGTGTGTCGGTAGTTGGTGGTGAAGAGATGGATCCACCTGAATTTGGAAGCGTTTTTCTTACAATTAAACCAAAAAATGGAGATTATGTGTCCGATTTTGACAAAAATCAGATACTTTCCGATTTAAAGCAATATTCTTTGACTGGAATCAACCAAAAAATCTTAGATTTGAAAGTTTTGCATATTGAAGCAGAATCATATATCTATTATAACACTGCTAAGGTTGAAAGCATTGATGGATTAAAAACAGAATGTGTTCAGGGTCTTACATCTTACGCTAATTCCATAGATCTTAACAAATTTGGAGGAAGATTTAAGTATAGTAAGGTTTTAACCGTTATTGACGAAATTAGTGATGCAATAACTTCCAATATTACAAGAATAAGGATCAGAAGAAACTTAAATGCTCTTGTAAATCAATTTGCACAATACGAATTGTGTTTTGGTAACGAATTTAATGTTAAACCAGGTGGATATAACATAAAAAGCACTGGATTTAAGATTTTAGGTGTAGATAGTACTGTTTATTTGACAGATATTCCAGATTCTAACCAAAAAACAGGAACAGTAGAGATTGTAAGGGAAGATATAACAGATGGATCAAAAATAGTGATTGTAGAAAATGCAGGTACAGTAGATTATGTGAAAGGTGAGATAAATCTTACAACTATTAACATAACATCGACTGATAAAGAAAATAATATCATTGATGTTCAGGCATTTCCTGAATCTAATGATGTTATAGGTCTTCAAGACTTATATTTGAAATTTTCCATTGCTGATAGTTCGATAAATATGGTTAAAGATACAATTACATCTGGGGAACAAATATCTGGTCTTGGATATAATGTTACATCAAGTTATAACAATGGGGAATTAACAAGAGAATAATATGATCACAACAGGTATTGATAAGAGAGTACAAGTTCAGCAATTAATTGATAATCAACTTCCAGAGTTTATATTAGCTGAAAGTCCTAAAACTGCTGATTTTTTAAAGCAATATTACATTGGACAAGAGTATCGTGGCGGTCCAGTCGATATTAGCGATAATTTAGATCAATATTTAAAGTTAGATAACCTAACTCCAGAAGTAGTAACAGGAAGAACTGCACTTTCTGCAGGTATTACTACGGATGCTACAACTATTAGTGTTGATAGTACTAAAGGATTTCCTAATCAATACGGTCTTTTTAAGATTGATGATGAAATTATTACATATACTGGATTAACAACCAATAGTTTTACTGGATGTGTTCGTGGATTTAGTGGAATAACTACATATCATGCTGAAAATGCTCCAGGTGAATTAGTTTTCTCTACATCTAGTACTGCGACACATGAGAATGATGCTGTTGTTGTTAATTTAAGTACCCTATTTTTACAAGAATTTTATAAAAAACTTAAAGTTACTTTAACTCCTGGATTAGAAAATGTAGATTTTGTATCTAATCTGGATGTTAGTAACTTTATTAAGGAAGCGAGAACATTTTATGAAGCAAAAGGAACAGAAGAATCCTTTAGAATACTCTTTCAAGTATTATATGGTGCTGATCCAAAAGTTATTGACCTAGAAGAATTCTTAATAAAACCATCTTCTGCAAAATATATTAGACGTGAAAGAATAGTTGCTGAGAAATTATCTGGAGATCCTATAAAATTAACAGGTCAAACTGTATTTAATTCTAAGGATTCTCAAACAAGTGCTTCTATATCAGAAGTTGAACTTGTTACAGGTATTCCTGGAGCTACTAATGAGTATTATGCTTTAGATATTTTTGTTGGATATGATGATGAGGAATATGTTACTGGAACTTTTAATGTTCCAGGAAAAACCCGTGTTATAGGTGATGTTAGTGTAGGTTCATCTGTTATTACAGTGGACTCTACAGTAGGTTTTGGTGCTACTGGAGTTTTGGTAGTAGGACAGGATATTACTGTAAATGGTGTTGGTATTAGTACTATTAATACTAATGTTGTCTATACAGACAAAACAATTAATCAGTTTTTAGGAATTTCTACTACAGGTTCACAATCAATTCAATATGATATTTCTTATGGTAATGATTGTAGATCAGATGAGATCATTTATGGATATGAAGGTGGTGATACAACAAAAGATAAAATTGAATTAAGGATTACTGGAGTTTTATCTGAATTTATTTCCGAATCTCAAAATAGATTATCTTTAGAAGGTGAAACAATACTTGTTAAGAGTATTGGTGAAAAAATAGAAGATAATGATTTATCCCGTAAACAGATTAATGCAAATTCTTGGATTTATAATACATCTACATTATCTGAAATAGATGATAGTATTGCAGGTACTACTGGTTCATTTAATTTAAAATCTAAAACTAATAGAACAAGTTTAAGGGTTGGGGATACTGTTGGAATTACAACAAGAACTAGTAATCCATTAGATCCAGAAATTCAAATTGAATTTCTTGGTGCAGATACTACTGCTACTGTAAATGCTATATCGGGTGATGGTTTTAATGTTTCCTTAAGTGATTCGTTTGATGCATTAACTGGTGTAGATTATAATTTAAGAAGATTGTTGAATAAAGCATCTTCTACTTCTGATGTTACTTTTAGATATGGAAATAATTCATTAACAGCAGATATTCAGAATGTTTATAATGAAAATGATGAATATTTGTATGTTGCTACTAATGGATTACCTTCTTATCCCATTACAAAGGGTCTTGCTAAAGTTGGAATTTCTAGTGCGATTGTAGGGGATACAATTCAGGGATATAATTCAACTACAAGAAAGTATTCGATAATATCTTTTAGTGAATCTAATATTCCTTTTATAACTGGTGATGAAGTATATTATACTCCAGGAACCATTGATGGTACAAATGCTCTTGAGGGAATTTCTGAAGGAGTATATTTTGTACAGAATGTAGATTTTAACAAAATTAAATTATATACATCAGCATCTTCTTTAGCAAATCCTTCTGATACTAGTGTTGAATTTACTGTTAAGAATATTACAGGTTCAGTATTTGTACCTCATACATTTACCTTATTAAGACATTATAACCAACAACTTCATTCACAAGAACTACTTAAAAAGTATCCTATAGATGTTAGTTTACAAACAGGAAAGGGTACAAAGACTCTTCCTGGTCCTATAGGAATGATGATTAATGGTGTAGAAATTGAAAATTACAAATCATCAGATAGTGTCTTTTATGGACCATTAGAGAAATTTTCTGTTATTACTGGTGGTGAAGGTTATGATATAATCAATCCACCTTCATTAGAAATTGAAGCAGGTGCTGGAACAACTGCATTAGTTCGTCCAGTTATATCTGGACATCTTAGAGAAATTCAAGTTGATCCACAAAATTTTGACATTGAAGATGTTCTTTCAGTAAAAATTACTGGTGGTAATAGTGGTAAAACTATACTAAGACCTGTAATTAAAAAAAGAAATAGAGTATTAGAATTTGATGGTAGACTTATAGGTAATGGTGGTGATGTTGATACTGTTAATGAAACTCTTAGATTTTCAAATGATCATAATTTAAACAGTGGTGAACCATTAGTTTATAATAGAAATGGTTTCCCTGCATTAGGTATTGGTACTTTTAAAGGAAGTGATGCTGCTGATTATGAAACATTAGAAGATGGTGCAGTATATTATCCTCAAGTTCTTGGAATAAGTAGTATTTTTCTTTATAAAGATGAATCTGATTATAACGCTGGAATTAATACAATAGGATTTACTAATGTAGCAAAAACAGGAATTCATAAGTTTACACTTAAGAATGCTAAAAATACTTTAAATTCTATTGCTATAGTAGATCCAGGTGATTTATTTGTAAATAGGAAAATTTATGTTAAGTCTACAGGTATTTCCACTTATACAGATACTATTATCTTTGAAAATCATGGATTTGAGGATGGAGAATCTATAGTTTACTCTGGTGGAGAAACTGCTGATATTACAGGATTATCTACTTCAATTGAATATAAGGTAATTAAGTTAGATAATGATTCATTTAGAATTGCAAATGCTGGAGTAGGTGGAACTATAACAGCAAATTATGAGCAGAATAATTATACAAAATTTACAACTAAAGGATCTGGATTACAAACATTTAATTATCCTGATATTACAGTTACTGCAGAAGTAATATATTCTGCTGGTATAACAACTGAAACTGTTAAATTAACTCCTGTTATTGATGGAAAAATAATAGATGCTTTCCTTTATGAAAAAGGAACATCATATGGTACTGAGGGTTTAATAAATTACCATAATAGACCAGAAATAACATTAAAGAATGGTATTGGTAGAGCAGATAAAGATATTACTCCTGCTATAGTTCCTATTATTGAAAATGGAAAAGTTGTAAAGATTAGAATTGATTCTGGTGGAGATGAGTATTATTCTACTCCTAATCTATCAGTGGAAGGTGATGGATATAGTGCTAAGATAAGACCTATTATTGATAGGAATGTAGGATCAGATACTTACTTAAAAATAGTTGATACTGTAATACTTAACGGTGGATCGGGGTATAGTACAAGTAAAACTTCAATTAAAGTTACTCCTGCAGGAAAGAATGCGATATTTGATACAGATATCCGAAAATTATCATTGTGTGGAATACAATCAACAAGACCATATAATGTAAGATATACTGATGAAGTCATTACACAGTCTGTACATGGTCTCAGATACGCTGTAGTGGGTTATTCTACTGATGTAGGTAAAGAATACTTTGGAGATCTTACAGGAGGTCACTCACCTATTATAGGATGGGCTTATGATGGCAATCCAATATATGGACCTTATGGGTATACAGATGCTTTTGATAGTACTACCGTTAGTCTTTTAAGACCAAGTTATAGTTTAGATGTTTCTAAAGTTGAAAATAGACCAGGAATAACAACTTTTGCTGCAGGAACTTTTGCAGAGGATTATTCTTATGATGCTTCTGGAGATTTGGATGAACATAATGGTAGATATTGTATAACACCACAATATCCTGATGGTGTATATGCTTATTTTGTAGGTGTTAATACTGCTACTACTGGAAAATTAGAACCAGTTTTCCCATATTTTATTGGACATACTTATAGATCACTTCCTGTAGTTTTAGATCCAGAAGATAAAATTACACAATCATTTGATTTTAACGCTTCTCATTTAGTTAGAAATACCTTCCCATATAAAGCTTCTGATAAATTTGCTTCCACATATTTTATAGAGTCTGATGATATCGTTACACAATCTTCAATTGTAGAAGCAGTTTCTCAAGGGGATGTAGAATCTCTTGATATCATAAAATCTGGAGATAATTACAAAGCTGGTGATAGTTTAGTATTTGATGACACAGGGACTAACGGAAATGGTTTAAGTGCTATTGTTAAAACTGTAGAAAGTCCAGAGTTATCGGTTATTGAAACTGAATATACTTCATTTACTGGTGTTCAGTTTACATGGAAAGATGCTAATAAAATATCCGCATACTTTACAGAACCTTCTGAGTTAGCAATTAATACTCCTATTATAGTTTCTGGATTATCAACGGCCATTAAAAATCTTGATGGAAATCATATAATTGGGATTACTACTGAAAATACAGTTCTTTATAAAGAAGTTGCTTTAAATGGAACTGCAGGAATTATAACTGATATTTACGTTGGTAGAACTTCTGATTTAATTTCTGTTGGTAGTACTATTGGTATCGGTACAGAAACATTATCAGTTCTTAATAAGTTTGAAGATAGAAATATTTTAAGAGTTAAGAGAGGTGTTACTGGAACTGCTCATACAGTTTCTACTGAAGTTAAGTTAATACCAAGAACTATTACATTACCAATAAAAACTGATTACTTTGAATCTAAGTTAGATGATGTTGTTTACTTCAATCCTACTCAGTCTTTTGGTTTAGGTGGAGTTGCTGGAGTATCCACTTCAGTATATGTTTCCGTAGGAGAAACTGCTAGTCAAGTTTCTGTTCCTACTCAAAGTCTTTATTTACCAAAGCATCCATTTAAGACTGGTCAATTAATAACTCTTACAAAAGCACCTAGTGGTGGTAATATTGGTGTTTCAACCGATGGAAGTGTTGTTGCTGGATACAGTATACCTATTTCTGGAACTAGTCAGGATCTTTATGTTATTAATAAATCCGAAGATTATATTGGAATAACAACTCAACTTTCAGATTTAAGATCTACAACTGGAAACCTTGCAGGTGGACTATTCTTCTTAACTGCTGCTACTAATAGTTTTGAATATACTTTTGAATCTAATTTCACTCAAGTAACAGGAACAGTTGAAAAAATAGATACAACTGTTTCAGTTTCAACAAATCATAATCTTTTAGGTAATGATGTCATTACACTATCATTGAAACCTGATCAATCAGTTGGTATTGGTACTTCAGCAGGAGTTATATTAAAGTATAATGCATTAACAGAAAAATTATTAGTTAATCCTGTATTATTCACTTCTGCTGGTGTTAATACATCTACAGATATTTTAACTATAAATTCTCACCACTTTAAAACTGGTGATAAGGTATTTTACACTACTGGTGTTGGTGTCACGGATTTTGAAGCAATTGAAGGAGTAACTACTAATTCATCTTATTTTGTCTATAGAATAGATGATAATAATATCCAATTAGCGGATACTTATTTTGATGCTACAAAATATCCACCACAGATTAAGAGTTTAGTATCTGTTGGTGGTACTGCACAAGAATTATCATCAATAAATCCACAAATTCATGTTGTTAGGGATAATGATTTAGTATTTGATGTTTCAGATACATCTTTATCTGGATATGAATTTAATTTATACTATGATTCTGATTTTGGTAATAAATTTGTATCTATTGGAAGTTCCTCTGTAATTAGTGTTGCTAGAGATGGTACTGTAGGTAGTGGAGTAACAGCTACTGTTACATTAAAATATAATAAAGATAATCCATTAAATTTATTCTATAATTTAGAAAAATCTGGATTTATTAGTACTTCAGATATTGATGTTAAGAATGGATCTAAGATCCTTTATACTAATAGTGATTATGAAGGTACCTATTCAGTTGCTGGTATTGGAAGCACTACCTTTACTATCCAATTAGATAAAAAACCAGAATCTCTTCGCTACGATTCTTCAACTACAGATACTTTTAAATATTCTACAAATTCACCAACAGCAAGAGGACCTTTAAGTGAACTTAAAATAAATTTTGCTGGAGTAGGATACAAGCAAATGCCAAAATTTGTAAGTATTGCTTCTACTCAGGGAACAAATGCTGAAGTATTACCTAGATCTTCTACTGCTAATCAAATAAAAGGTGTTACTATTAATAATATTGGTTTTGAGTATGCTTCAGATAAAACTCTATTACCTATAGCAAGATTATCTCCAGTTATTTCACTAAAAGATTATGGTGTACTTAAGAGTTTAGAGGTTGTTAATGGTGGTAAAGGATTTCTTGCCAATCCTACACTAGTCGTAATTGATAAAATTACTAGAGAAGTTAATACTTCTGGATATTTACAAGCAAATGTAAGTCCATCAACACAGTCTATTGAAAGTATTGATATTATATCTGCACCTAAAGGATTAAATATCCCCGAATTAATAACTGTTGATAATACAAATGGTGTTTCTGTTACTAATGTAGCAATTGGTGATACTATAGTTACAGATACTCAAAGTGGAATTGTAACAGTTACTTTAGGAACTCCAATAGTTGGATTTACAACAGCTCCATTTAAAATAGGTGATGAATTTTTTGTAGAAGGATTTGAAAATGAGTATGGAAATACTTTTAACTCTGCATCTAATGGATATAAGTTCTTTACGGTAACTAACACTTATATTAGTAAACCATCAGCATTAACTGTTAATCCTTATCAATTTGAATTTAATATTAAGGATATTGCAAATAATCCAGGACTTACTAAAACAAATCAAACTTTTGCTAGTGTTGTTAATAAGAATAAACTTCCTGAATTTACACTTGTTCAAGAAGCAGCACCATTTATTGAAGGTGAAACTATCTTAGTAATGGATGCTGATAAAATATATCAAGATGTTGGTCTTAAATTAGATAAAATTTCTAATGATTATATTAAATTGATTGGTCAATATGATCTTAAGGTAAATGATAAAATTAAAGGAACATATACTGGATCCCTAGCTTCTATTAATACTTTATATGCAAATACAGGTGAATTTAAAGTTGATTATTCATCTAAAAAAACTAAGGGTTGGTTTAATAATGTTGGAAAATTAGATGAAGACTATCAGGTTATTCCAGATAATGATTATTATCAAAATTTATCATATACTATTCAAAGTCCAATTGAATATAAAAAATTAGTAAGTCCAGTTAATAGATTACTTCATACTGCAGGATTAAAGAATTTTGCTGATACTGGTATTACTTCTACTTCATCTTCTGGATTATCAACTGCAGTTGATGCAACAACAATAACTCGTGATTTAACCTCTGATAGAAGAGTTGATATTATTAATAATTTTGATTTAGTAGCTGATGTTGATACTCTTACAAATCCAGAGAGATCAAAATATATTAGATTTAGTACTAAAGAACTTGTAAATTACTTTAAGTGTGAGACTAATAATGTTTTAGAAATTGATAATATTAATACTCAGTTCTCTAATGCAAGTAATAATATTAAAACAGATGGTAAATTAGAACTTACTAATACTTTTGGTAGATTCTTAGTACAAGCAACAGTACCTACTAGTATTATGGGAGGTCGTACAAAGGATAGTATTCAACTTACAGAAATTATTACTAATGTAGATTTTACCAATAAAGATGTTTATACAATTCAGAAAGGGTCTTTATTTGGAGACCAGGTTGTAGATAACCAAACAGGTCTTGTAGATATTATTGGAGATGTAGATTTTAATGATTTCTATTCTTTAAAATTTGAACCAACAGATATTTACACAACTGACCTCAATATAAAAATTTATGAAACATCTCTTGTTGGAAGTGGAGTAGGAACAACTAGTTTTGGTTTTGTTAGTTTAGAAGGATTTAGTGAAGAGGTTAGTGCAGGTACTGTATCTGGTCCTACCACTGCTGTTATGGCATCTGCTAATATTAATAATTTAGATGCATATTTTGCATCTGTAGAAGTACATGATACTTATGCCAATACAAATAAAATTACTGAACTTTATGTAACTCATGACGGCACTAATTCATATATTTCAAGTTATGATTTTGAAACTACTACTAGTGATGCTATAGGTACATTCACGTCCAGTATTGATTCTGGTATCTTATCATTAAAGTTTGAAAATGATAATACTTCTAACCCAGTTTCAGTTAAATCTAAGATTGTAGGAATTGGAACAACCGCAGCAGGTATAGGAACATATAGATTTAATACTTCTGCTCAACCTGCAGGGTCTGAAAGATCATTAAGGGTACAATCTTCATATAATAGAGTTTCTGCTGCAGCAACAATTCTTGAATTTGATAAAAATACAGTTTCTAGTGCGAGTAATATAATAAGGGTCTCTATAGGAAATACAAGTGCTATCCATCAAGTGATAATGGCACATGATACTACTGATGCACTCTATATGCAGTATCCATTTATATCCATTGGTAGCACTTCTGGAAATATTGGTCTTGGAACATTTACTGCTCAATTAAATGGAAATGATTTTGAATTGGTATTCCATCCAGATGCATCTGGTGAAATACAGGTACAAACTTATAGTGAAGTTATTAATTCTGGATTTGATTTAATTAATGTTGCTCCTGATCATGTGTATGGTCCTGCAGTAGATGAACTATCACTTTTACAATATGATGGATTAAATGGTAGTAGATCAGATAATAGGAACTTTGTATTAAATCATGATGGATTACCAATTTTTGCAAGATACTTTAATCCTTCTGAAACTGATTCCTTTATTCCAGGCACAGGAACATTTAATCTTACTAATAACTTCTTTAATGCTAACGAAAGACTAGTTTATACTCCAGGATCTTCTATAGAAGGAATTGGTACTGGCAGATTATTAATGTCTGATGGAAATCCATTACCAGAAGAAGTTTATGTAAAATCAAGTTTAGTAAATTCAGATAGTTTCCAATTATCTCTTACTAGAGATGCAAATGGAGTAGCAGGAGCAGCAGTAACATTTATTGATTATCCATATGATGCTCCAATGGGAATTGGTACTGGTAATTATCATAGACTTGAGATGTTTAAGAAAAACTCCAAGACTTTAATTACTTTAGATAATATAATACAATCACCATTAGCATATTCTCCAATTACAACTACACTTTCTGGTAATGTGGGTGGTCAAGTAGGTGTTTCTACTGATATAATCACTCTTGCTGGTATTTCTTCTATACTTCTTAATGATATCTTAGAAATAGACAATGGATCAGGTGGTAAGGAATTTGTTAAAGTAAAAAATGTTGGATTAGGAATAACAAATAAAGGTCCGATAACAGAAACAGGATCTTTGAAGATGATTGAAGTTGAAAGAGGATTCGTTGGAACTGCTGCAACAATTCATGATGATGGTGATACAGTTAGATTGTATAAAGGTGCTTATAATATTGTTGGGGATAGAATTTACTTCAGTGAAGCACCAAGGGGTCAAAATGAAACAGCAAAGAATAAATCAAATCGTGATGCTGGTAGATCATCCTTTAGTGGTAGAGTTTATCTAAGACAAGATTATCGTCTTAATAAGGTATATGATGATATATCAAATCAATTTACTGGAATTGCTCAAACATTTACAACTCTTGTAAGTGGAGTTAATACCACAGGTATTACTACAGGAAGTACTTTCCTTACGATGAATGGAATATTCCAAAGACCAACTACTGCAGAAAATCCACTTAATAATTATGATTTTATAGAAAATAGCACAGTAGGGGTTACTAGTTTTGTCTTTAGTGGAATTACATCTACAAATGGAGCACTTATTGTTCTTGATGATAAAGTAAATCAAAATCAATTACCAAGAGCTGGTCAAATTATATCAATTGGTTCTAGTGGTGGACTTGGTATTGCTCCTTTAGTTGGTGCTTATTCAACTGCTGTTACTAACACTGTAGGTACTATTACTGGTGTTGGAATTGGTTCTACTGATTTCCAAGGATCTGGATATAACTTTGAGGGTAGTGTTTCTATTGGAGTAACAGATGTTGCTTATGATCATAGATTTATAAGTGTTGATACTAATGCAGTTACAGTTAATCCTAATGGTATTGGTGCATATTCATCATTAACACCTACAGACGCAACCTTTAAATCTGATAGTGGTGAATTAACATTAATTAAAGAGGATCATGGACTTATAACATCTGATTCATATACAGCAACTACTGGAACTTTCTATGATGGAACTGTAGGTATATTAACTGTTAAATTGACTGCATCACCAAGTCCAGCACTTGCAGTTGGTCAAATAGTCAATATCACTGATGGTGGATTGACATTTACATGTGCCGAAGATAGTAATGCATCAAATCATCCTTATCCAAGATCTACAGATTATATGTCTAATAGATGGGTTCCTATTACAGCCGTAAGTGGTGGTGATACATTTGAAATAAATGTTCTTGAGTATACTCCTTCTTCAAATACTACTACACATACTTGGGTAAGTGCACTTCCAAATTCTATTAAGAGATCTGCAAATACTGTTGGTATTGCAACTACTTCTATGGCATTTAAGTGCTCTAGTGATTACTATAAGAGCACACAATATTATCCACGTTTAACTGATGAAGCTAATGGTGCATGGTTGAATATTAAGACTGCAACTTCAGATTCTATTACAGTTGGTGTTGGATCTGCTGGTGGTGGAGGTACTGGTGCTGTTATAACTGCTACTGTTATACAAGGAAATGCTCATACTTATGTAAGTGGATTATCAAGTTCTATATTAGTTGATGATACAACTTATTATAGTCCATATTCAATAGACGGTTTAGGTAATGCGTATGATCCAGTAAGTGGTATTTTAACAGTTACTGTAGATAATGCTCATGGTATGAGTGCTGCAGGTCTTCAAACAGCTACAAATGC
>MDSZ01182595.1_pt1 | contig 14302 bp, 18 predicted proteins | sample 811201 | NCBI WGS metagenome assembly MDSZ01 (sample SAMN05326647, study PRJNA326480) | marine metagenome | isolation source: seawater | place: Indian Ocean: North | collected 2010
ACTTGAGACTCGCCTCAGCATGGTGTTGAACAAGCGTTCTACTCCTCGTGTTGATGAGTCATTGGAAGATGAGTCTGAAGGACGTGGTTCTTTCAACTCCCCTGACATTATGTCCACTGCACAAAGTGTCACAGGATCCGTTCCAAGTGGGTTTGGTGATCGTGTAGAATCAGTACAACAGTCAAGTGACGAACCTGACCTTTCGTACTTTGAAGACCTCGCATCTGAACTCTAAATGAAACTCCTCGCTCTGCCCCTGATCCTCGCCGCAACTGCAACTCCTGCAAGTGCTCTGACATGGGCAGAGTTTTGGGAACCTTTCAAGGATGAACACCATCATCACTACATCCATAGAGATTATTATCGACACCATGTGCCTCAACGTACATGGTGCTTCGATTATATTCAACATGAAGAGTATATCCCAGGTGACTACAGTCGCAGCGGCAGATACAGACCAGGTTGGGTCAGAAAGTGGACCGAACGTGTACGTGTAAGATGTAGACGTAGACATTATCATTGACCCGAAACCAAAATCGACTTTTCGTTTCAAAAAAGGTCGGAAAAAAATTCGGGGTATTTTTTGACCCACAGGGTTTTTCAGGAATTTATCATGACACACTACAAACCTTATTCGCCTGAATGGCACAGATACCGTAATTTAAGAGAATCGATTGAATCGTACCTTAATGATTATGTGGACTCTGAAGTCATTTGTGCCGACATCCTTGATATTCTAGAAGATCGCCGTGCAGACGCAGAAGGCGAAGTTAGTAGAATGACCAATATGATTGATCATTTGTCTAAATAATTTCGACTAGGAAAGAGTTTATGCTTTCTACAAAATACAGACTCCGACTGGAGTCTATTTGCAAGTGCATCGCGAATAAAGAGGATGTCTCTATCGAAGATATGATCTGGGCAGAAAAACTTGCTAAATCACACACAACTGCTCGTGAGTGGTTAAAACAAGCAAGACGACAATCTGCCCATGACATCCAAGAAGGATCCATGGACGATTTTATGAATAGGATGGGATTAGGAGACCCCGACCCGTCCAACCACAAAACGGGGTTCCATGGTGCAGACGAAATAGTAGATTGGTTTCAAAGAGACAAACCCGACGATTGGAGGCAACGTGATTGACGGCGCAGCAGTTATCTACAGCAACGGCAGTCAAGAATGTGATAGAGTAGCATCACTTCTAAAATCACTTGGAGGTGAATTTCTAGAATATCGCTTAGACCAGCATTTCACCCAAAGAGCGTTTGAAGCAGAATTTGGGACAGAAGCAACATATCCACAAGTTACCCTAGGTGCACGTCACATAGGAGATTTGAAGGAAACACTACAATATTGTAAAGCACAAGGTATGTTCGTATGACTAAAAGACAATTTGTTAGCAGCAAAGGCGAAACTTGGGAATGGGATGACACACCCGAACTAGAGGCATTCAGAGAGCGACATGACTACTCCAAACTGGCAACACCACTCAAAGAAAAACCAAAAAAGAAGGCTTAAACCGCAGGCATTACGCCAAGCGAAAGCAAGAAAAAAAGCACTCCTCAGGAAACTGAAGGGTGCTTCTTTTTTTAGTATCCTCCGCCGTATCCGCCGCCAGATGATCCAGAACTTCCACTAGATCCAGAACTGCTACTACTGCCACTAGAAGAACTGCTACTGCTAGAAGAACTGCTGCTACTGCTGCTAGAATCACTGCTGCTAGACTGACTGGTAGATCCAGAATCCTGTGTTCCAGCGTATACACCAGAATCGGTAACTGTACCACTTGCCTCTTGCTGTTGTGCAACCGTAAAGGCAACCTGAGCAGATGCAGAACTGGTTGCGAACTCTCTATCACCATAATCCTGAGAGGATGCTCTCTTGGTGACTGCCTCACGACCAATATCACTTTCGTAGGTAGTTTTGTCAGTTAGGTAACTTTCATCAATTACACTAAATGTCTTTTTGAGGTCATCTTCATCAACCTCTTCATTTGGCAAATATTCAACTAAATCAGTAAATTCTGAAATGAAGTTAGCAAGGAATGCTGGTTTTAACAGGTAGATATTACGTTTATAGTCATTATTCGCTAATTCGTTCTCATAGTTAGTCACAGGTTTTACCTTATCAAGGTAAATTGTGCCATCTGAGTCTGTATACTTATAATCAGCATTTACCTCAATACCACCCTCAAGAAGCAATTCACCCTGATTATTTCTAATTTCTACTGTTTCATAATGATGAATTTCTGATGGATTATTCTTATATGTTCTTTCAACATAATCCATCAATTCTGCCTCACTCATAGGCCATTCATTGTAGATATTGATGATATTATTAGCGAGTAAGATCACCCAATCTAGTTTAGGGTCACCATATGCCTTCTCAGCAACATTATCAGGTCTCTCATTACCCTGTACAGAGTATTGCTGGAAACCAAGAAGTGCACCACTCAGGTCATCTCTAATCTTGATACGACGAAAGAGGTTTTTCGCTTGTACATAGGGATCTACACCCTGCTTGCGAATACTATCCAAACGTACATAAACGTTTGGTAAATAGGAAAAATAATTACTCATGTCGTTTGATCAGTTAGCATATCTCTGGTGAGGAAGGCGGTTTCATCGAACTGTAGAGTAAGTTCGTACGCCGATGGACCATAATCATACTCATCGTTATCACCAGTGGCACCATTTCTAATGGTGTTCAACTGACCGTCTGGTGTCATATTGACTGACATATTAGTCAGGACACATTTTGTAGGAAACTTCATCATGAACGATAACGTCTCGGGTTTTGACATGTTGTCAGAAACCTCATTGCCAGCGTTTTTGTATCGTACGATGCTGAGTTGGAAGAAGTCAGGGATTGTGAGCCAGCGGTCTCCTCTGCCTGCTCCACTATCGATTTGAGTAAACAAATCACCCGAACCTCCAGAACTACCGTTTTTACCAGGTAGCATGGATACACGGAGTGTTTGTACAATCTTTGTAATTGCCACAACATCTTCAGGACTCCTCGGCGCTAGTCTAAAGTTAAAACTATGCTTTCTATAGTCCGTACCTTGGAACGTCGTCTCTTCGTACGGGTTAAGAATTGCTTTCGCCGTGAGTGCAGTGATGTCGTTAAACGACAGGTTCGTCTGCCCCAAGTTTGCGAGGTTGGCACCTGATGCTGCAACTTGACCAGCAAGTTGTGACTTGAGTTGTTCAGCAGCAGATGATATAGTATTACCAATGTCACTTGTGCCGTCTTTAATACCTTTCATTACTGCCTGACCACCACCGCCGACGGCGACCTGGTTGTACCGAGTAGTGTAAGTTTCGACAAGACCCGCAGGTAAGTACAGATAAATTGTCTCTTTTGCTGTGCCAGAGGACGTACGACCTGGAGTACCCCCACCTACATAACTGTAGGGGTTATTCGATTTGCTGTCATAAATATCAATTTTAAGGTAGTCCATCGCCTTTGTAGGGAAGGACATATCACTACCGACTGCAGCTCTACTTCCGTTTGTCGTTGTTCCTACTGGTTTTACCCTGGGAAATACTAATGCCATGAGTTATACTGGAAAATACAGACCATCACGACCCGAAAAATATAAAGGTGATCCCACAAATATTATTTATAGGAGTTTATGGGAAAGAAAGTTCATGGTATGGTGTGACAAAAATGATAATGTACTTGAATGGGGTTCGGAAGAGATTATCATCCCGTATGTTAGCCCTGTTGATCGTCGCATTCACCGCTATTTTCCAGACTTTTATGTCAGAGTCCGAACAAGGACTGGAAGGTATGAGAAGTTCATTATCGAAGTTAAACCCAAAAAACAGACTGCTCCGCCCAAAAAACAAAAGCGAGTAACCAGAAAATATCTTTCTGAGGTGAAAACTTATGCAGTGAATGAGGCGAAGTGGAAAGCAGCAGAGGAATACTGTGCTGATCGTCTCATGAAGTTTATGATACTCACCGAAAAAGAACTAAAGGTATGAGCGTATACACAGACGTTATGGATCTGCAAGGATTCAAGCGAAAATCACGATCATGGTACAGAGATCAGGTAAGAGCACTTCTGGACCCTCTAGATGGCATGCCTGCGTTCGGTGACGTGGTGTTTTACTCATATCAGGCAGAACACGCCGATAAACTGAAATTCTGGGATAAGTACCCGATGACACTTATCACAGACATTGATGTAAGTCAGAATAGTTTTGCAGGTGGTAATTTACACTACTTGAGACCAACTACACGGGTATCTGTAGGTAAATCCATCAAAGCGGGTGCTATCTCATACCCTCGCCGCTGCTATCATAAATACTTAATATCTAATGCTAGTGGATTCTATAAGGTCCCTAGGGAAGAATTAGAAGACATTGGTAAACTGCCCCTGGAGCAGTTTGTTAGCACTGTTATGGGTCGAAGCATCGACATTCCCAGTTCATTTGTTTGGAGTCGTTTATAGTGGCATTTACCACACCAAATTCATTTACAGAGTTTATGGATTGGGTTCGCACTGGAGGTGCAGAACCCGCTAGATCAAACCTGTTCTCAGTATTCTGTGGATTCCCCGCAGTTATTAGAGATAGACCGTCGTATGACTTCCGTAAGTGGGCTGAGTATGTTAACTTTGCTGCTGACGATGTAAACGTACCTAGTAGACAGGTCACCACTGGTGAGGTTAGAGACCATGGTATATCAAGAAAGTATGCAACTGGTCAGGTAAACTCACCTATTACAATCTCATTCCTAGTCACAAAAGATCTATGGATGAGACAGATCTTTGAGCAATGGATGCTAGAGATTGCAGGTGATCAGGAGAACCGTACTGCATTCTACGATCAATACACTACTAATATCCTCATTCAAAAGTGGGAGGTTGGTAGTAACATTGTCTATCGTGATCTAGACAAGACTGTTGATGGTAAGAACCCTGAAGTACGTTTGAACAGAGTTACAGGTGTATGGCAACTGTTGGGTGCATTCCCAACAAACATCAGTGTCATGAACCTGAACAATGAGTCAACAACACTCATGAAGATGGACATTGAGTTCGCTTATGAGAGGTATCGTTTCTCCAGTGTTCTAGGTAATGTCGGTTGGGCAAACCAACCTGATAAATACGTGGACCACTTCAGTGCGGTACGTGACTTCCTTGACATCGATGATGTTGGAGGTAGACCCGATCAATCTGAGGTAAATGACTTCGGAATTTGACCACTAAATAACTATATGATAATTGTGAATCATTATGCCATTACCTAAATTAGCGATTCCTGAATACGAGTGTACATTGCCCGTAACAGGATTGAAAGTCAAATATCGTCCTTTCTTGGTGAAAGAAGAAAAACTTCTCTACCTTGCCATGGAATCTCAGCAAGAGAAAGAAATGGTGACCGCAGTGAAGACAATCATCAAGAACTGCACTGATTTGAAGAAAAACCTGGACAAACTACCCACTTTTGAGATTGAATACATCTTCCTTCGCATTCGTGCAAAGGCAGTTGGTGAGATTAGTGAGTTCGTGGTTACTTGCCCCGATGACAACAAGACAACGGTAGATGTCAAGCTTCCATTGCAAGACATTACTGTTACCATCCCTGAGGGACACACCAAAGATATTGATCTTAACGGAAAAGTTAAGATGGAAATGAAATATCCTTCTATGGATTTCTTCATTGATTCCAATATGAAGGATGAACCCTCTATTGAAGACATGTTCAAACTTTCTGCTCAGTGTATCGATAAGATATACGACGACGAGGAGATCTATGACTCTTTCACCTTGAAAGAAGCACAGGATTTCATCGAAGGACTTAACTCTGAACAATTCCAAAAAGTTCAGCAGTTCTTTGATACTATCCCCAAACTCCGTCATGACCTAAAGGTCACAAACCCTAAGACAAACGTTGAAAGTACGATTCCTCTCGAAGGACTCGCCGCTTTTTTCGGATAGCACTAATGCATGATTCGCTTTTGAACATGTATCAAGTGAACTTTGCTCTGATGCAGCATCATAAGTATAGTCTCACCGAACTAGAAAATATGATGCCTTGGGAACGTGATGTATATGTGAATCTACTCCTTGCTCACCTCAAAGAAGAGGAAGCAAGGCAAAAGGCTCAACAACGTCAAAACTCGATGTAAATGGCAAAGATTAAAGTCAGAAGTTATGTTGCTGTGCGTCCTCCTCAGGACAGCACGGGACTTTCTGTCGGCTTTACACAGAACATCCAGAGAACGAATCGCATTGGTGCCAGTCTTACCAACATCGGTGAACAACTTGGTACATTCAACACTCTGTTAGAGTTCCAGACAGAACATCTGGTTGACAAGGGTAAAGAATCAACCAGTTTTATAGAGAGAACATCTAAAACTGAACTGGAACGTCGTAGAGAATTACGTCGAGATAAGAGAAAGGATAAAGGTAGAGAAGTCGATGATGCTGCTGAAGCACAGGTAGAAGCAGAACCGACAAAAGAAGATCAAGAAGCGATCAAGGAGAAAGTCAAGAAAGAGAAGGGAGGAAGACTTAAGGGATTCCTGTCTATTTTCAAAGGTATTGGCAATCTGTTGATGCCATTGCTGGCAAAACTAGGTCTGTTCGCTGCTCTGGACTGGATAGCAAAGAATCCAGAGAAAGTGCAGAACATGATCAACTTCATCACTGGATGGGTGAAGTTTGGATGGAAGATATTATCATTTGGTGTCAACAGTTTAATGGATGGCGTCACCAAACTATTTGGTGGTGATCCAAACGAATCTGCTGGTGAACGCATCTGGGAGGGTGTCAAAGGCATCGGTCAGATGTTTATCGGATTGTCTGCTATTTGGGCAGCGTCCAGAGTATTTTTCCCATGGAAGTTGGTAAAAGACTTCCGTAGATTGAAGATGTTGTTTGACATCTTTAATCCAGACACAGGCGAAGAAAGAGATAGTAGAAACGCAGATAGAAATAATCGACAACGGGCAAATAAGAAGCGTCAGCAGGGTAGAACCAGAAACGCATCTAAGGACGTACGCAAGAGATACCAAAGAAGATACGGTAACGACGCAGCAAAGCGCCGCTTCAAAGGTAAGGTAGGCGGTCGCGGTCCAATGAAAAAACTGACTACTAAAGTCAGTAAGATGATGAAGAAGTTCAGTGGTGGACTTAAAAAACTTGGAGGAGCAAAGGGATTAACTAAACTCGCTAAGGTCGGTGCGGGTGCAATGTCGATCATGTCAGGTCTTGGAGCATATCAAGACGCACTGGCAGAGGGTAAGACAAACACAGAAGCGATTGGCCGCGGCGTTGGTACTGCTGCTGGTGGTCTCGCTGGTGCTGCTATTGCTACAGCACTGCTCGGTCCATTCATCGGACCTCTTGCACCTATCCTAGGATCCATAGTTGGAGAATGGGCAGGTGGATGGTTGGGTGAAAACCTGGCACCTCTTGTAGAGAAAGCATTCGGACATCTATTTGAATGGTTCAAGACTGCTAAGGAATTCCTCGCTAACAATATTCTCAAGGTCATTGACTTTACACTCAATACCTACTACAAACCAATGTTGGATTGGATTGTCAACTTCCTTGACTTTATCCAACCAGCAATGGACTACTTGAAGAAGTTCAATGACTTTGTATTCAGTGCACAGATAGATCTAATCGTCAAAGGCATCAAGAAGATGATCGGTGGCGCTAAGTTTATTGCTGATAAGGCAGGTGCAGCGTGGAACTGGTTGTCTGCTCCATTCCGTGCGGAAGGTGGACCTGTCATGTCTGGTCCTACACCAAATAAAAACCGTGCAATTATTAACGAGAGATCTGCACACGCTAGGAGAAGAAAGAAAGAGGTACAGAGATTAAAAGAGATGGCATCTGGTGGTGGCATCAAGTCGATGTATAGCACTGGTTCTGGTGGTGCCTCTAAGAAGTTACCTATGGGTAGCACTATCAGTTGGGGTATGTTGTACCCACACCACAGTGGTCCTGGTAGGGTAAGAAGTTATGGTTCACATACTGTCGGTCTACCGATGGACTACAACTTCGGTAACACAAAGAGTGGTGATCCATGGCCCTCAGCAGGTAAAGACGTTGCTGTTCCTACACCTCTAGACAGTAAAGTTATCTACAGAGATAGCACTTCTACATCTGGTGGTTATGGTAATACAGCACTGCTGCAAACCTCAGAGGGTTTCATACAGTATTCCCACATGCACTCTTTGGGTAACTACAAACCAGGAGATACGCTGAAAGCAGGTGCAATCGTTGGTGGTCAGGGTGATACTGGAACGCCTGGATCTTGGCACGTTCACATGAACGCACCGAAGAAATTACATGAGATGTTCCTGAACTATATCTCACTGGGTAAACCCACCCATGGTCAGGCATCTGGAACGTCACCTACACAGGGTGAAGCATCACCCACAGCGGCAGACGCAACACCTACATATTCAGCATTTGGTGGTCAGATCACACCAGAAAATAGAAATATGGGTCAGAAGGACTCATACTTCAGTGGACTTGATTCGGCAACCAGTGGCATTCAATACGCCCCTAATGCGGCACTAAATAAGACTGGGAGCATATCTGCACTTTCTTCAGCAAGCATTGCAGCGGGATTTGACCGTCAGATGAGTGGCAGTTCTGCAATCGTTATGTTGCAACAAGTGAACAGTCAAGGTCAAAGAATCGCATCCATGCCTGTTTTGGTCACACGTCCTAACCCGTCACCCATGATTAATCGCTGCTGATGGCAAAACCTACAACATCCGTACCAAAGGCAAAACTGTATAAGATGATCTCCAGTAAGGGGATCGCTAAGAGTGCAGTTACCAACACAAACATGGACCAGATGGTTCAGGTTCAGAATGCTGGATTCAAGCAAATGGGATCCGCACTGAACAGTATTGGTGCGTCTGTCAATAGTATTGGTGTCATGCTACAAAGCATGAATGAGACATTCAAATCAGGTATCACAGCACAGATTCAGGCAACTGATAACCTGATGAATGCTCAGAGAGACGCAGCGAGTGATAAAGAGAAAGCAGATAGAGCAGAATTAAGAGCGAAGAGGAAAGAAGAAGGTAGAGAAGCAGATGATCTCGCTGAGGCAGAGGTAGAGAAACCAAACCTTGCCAGACGTGTAGGATTTGCTGCTGGATATGTCACAGGTAAAGTTGCATCAGGTATTGCAGGGTTCCTTGCCAGTCTGGGTAAACTATTCATGGGACTGGTGGGCTTTGCCGTATTAGATTGGGTGGCGAAGAATCCAGAAAAAGTCCAGAAGATCATGGACGTTCTTGGGAAGATAGCGACCTTTGTATGGAACACCGCCAAGTTCTTGACAGGATTCGCACTTGGTGGTCTCTCTGATTTCATGGAGAATCCCACATCCCTGAAAGGATTGCTGGGTATTGGTAAGTTCTTCTTAGTATTGGCAGGCATCTTTGCTGGTCCTGCACTTGCTAAGATGGGACTTAAACTACTCCTTAAGGGTGGTATTAAGTTAGTCATCAAACCTGTTCTTCTCCTACTGAAAAACGTAGGTAAGATGTTGTTCAACTTTGGTAAGATTGCTGCCAAAGGTGTATTCAAAGCAGGTAAATTCATAGTCAAGGGTGCAATCAAGAACCCCAAAGCGGCACTACTTACTGGTGCTGCCATTGGTGTTGGTGCCTTGGCATATAATATGTTCAAAGGTGATAGTGGTGCAGAAGAGGGAGAACCCGAAGGCACACCAGATCTAGGACCCACTGAGGATGATCTTGAGGATGGTGGTGGCGATCCGATCATGGATGTTGATGCTGTTCTAGCATCACTGGATCTCAATCCTGACGAGTTAGCAGATCTTCAGAAGACAGCATTAGCAGACAAGCTAATGTACAATGCTGATGAAATTAAACAGAATGCTGAAGAAGATGCAGCAGAATCAGCATCAGAAGTTCAGGGTGCGAAAGGACCCATTGAGTCTGCACTTAATTTTATTATTGAACCTATCAAACAGATGTGGGCAGGTATTACCGACATCTTCGGTAAGATCGTTGATAATCTCAAGAAAGTCTTTGACGAGGCGATGGGATTCTTCGGCACAGTTATCACCAGAGTTGGTGATTTCTTCTCACCATATGTTGATAGACTGAAGAAGTTTGGTCAGGATGCTCTCGGTCTTATTCTTGATCCATTCTTCAAGATGTTTGATGCAGTCCAACAGATCTTGGAGATCTTTAAGGACGATGATGAGAATGTTGAAGAGAAAGCAAAGGGTGGTTATGTTCCACCACCACAGTTTGCAAAAGGTGGATGGATTAGTGGACCACAATCAGGTTATCCTGTATCACTCACTGGTAATGGTGTTGACTTTATTGGTCATGGCACCGAGTGGGTAGGTATGAAGGGATTTGCAGGTGGTGGAGCATTTGTCGTACCATTCGATACTCCTGCAACTAAAGGTGATCCTGGTCTCACACAGAGACGTATGGGTGAAGCAGCGCGTGGTGGATTTAATCTCCCAGGATTTGCTGCTGGTGGTGAACTGAAGTTTGCCAAAGATATGATCAAGATCCATGAAGGATTGAAACTTCATGTATATCGTGATAGTGCTAAAGAGAAAAACCTGACTGTTGGTTATGGTCACCTGATTGATGCTGGATCACCACCAGATATTAGAGGTCTTGGTGAAGGTGCAAAGATCTCTCAGAGTCGTGCTAATTCATTGTTTGAAGAAGACTTCAAACATCATGAGCAGCAGGCACGTAAGATCCCTGGATATAAGAAGGCATCTGCACAACAGAAAGCAGCACTGATTGACCTTACATTTAATATGGGTGGTGCCTGGTATCAGGGATTCCCTAAATTTACGTCATACTTTAAGAATGCTCAGTATGAGAAAGCAGGTGAAGAACTCAGAGACAGTAATTGGTATAGTCAAGTCGGAAGACGTGCTGAACCTATCATCAGTCTTATCAAAGGCAAGGGAACTGGTGGTGCTGCACACCTACAAAACTTAAGCACACCTACTCACAGTGCTGGTCAACAGATTACAACTGCACAGCAGAATCAGGATGAGCGTATTGAAACCGCTGCATCAACTGGTAGCTCAAATACTCAGGTAGCAGAATTGCCACCTATCAATGCACCAGTGCCACAAGAAGAAGGTCCACCACCTCTGCCTGCACTGGTTGGTTTGCCACAACGTGAGCAAGCGGCAACTAAATACATGATACCGAGGTTCGGTCTGATGAATGAGCATAAGACCCCACCAGCACTGTTATCATAAGAAATGTCAGCAGCAAAAGGCTACGAACTAAAAGATCTCACTATCACCCTGCCTAGAGGTCAAGGTGATAATGCAATATCACCACAGTTGTCAGGAAAATTCAAGAAGGATAGCAAGAATTCTTTTGACATCAGACAACTTGCTGCGGAATTTATTTGGTATGAGTCAATCGACTCACCATTTTGTAGATTAGATATATCCATTATTGAATCTGTTGACTTCATCAACTTTCTAAGAGGTGGTGAGGTTGTACACCTAGAACTTGTGACTGATGCATCCAAGGGTGAAAGCATCAAATGGACAGGGCAAGTCTTTAAGATTGGTAGTGTAACTAAGACAGAGAGAACATCTAACTACATGTTGAACTGTGTTAGTACAGAGTCATTCAACAATGAAGTTAATCGTGTGTTTGGTTCTTTCGGTCCTGCTACAAAGGACAGAGATAGTATTCCAAAGCATATCATTAAAGAATATCTGAAGGCAGGTAAGAAGATCAAGCACTCTGGTGCTATCGAGTCATGCTCTAAGGTGAACTTTGTGTCACCTAATTGGAGACCTGTTGATCTCCTAAACTATCTCACTGACAAGGTAACACGACAAACATCAGGAAAAGGATCCAAAACACAGTCAGGATTCCTATTCTATGAGAACAAGCGTGGATTTAACTTCAAGAGCATTGATGGTATGTGTGAGCAGGCACCTCTTGGTGTCGTGTATACCTACGAACAATCAAACGTAGGTGAACAGGACAGTGAGAGAAACATGTACCTGATCAACAACCTCGCATACCCTGATAGAACTAACATCCTAGAAAAACTTAGAACAGGTGCCGTGAAAAATGTCACCTCAGGTATCATGTTGCCTGTAATGACACGTTCAGCGGTGGCACAGGACACTTCTGGAGGGGGTGGTGGCACGATCACAGGACCCCGTGAGTCTGTCCTAAGTAAGATGTTTGGCAAAATGTCTACATTAGAGAAAGGTAATCCTCTCTCACTGATGAAACAGTATGAGGAATTCTTTCCCTCAAGAACAAAACTCAGGATCCTCCCAGGATTGAAGGATCAGAAAGAAGTAGATGGAAAACCTGCTGGTGATCCTAACGCTGGTGCTGCAACCGCAGACACGGATACTCTAGAAGTGGGAGCGTATGCTGCTGCTAGGTATTCGATGATTCGTGCGGTATGTCTCCGAATTCAGGTACCAGGGAACACCGCAATCGCAGCAGGTGATGTTATCCAAGTTCTTATTCCCTTAGGTAAGGGTGATAACGGTAAAGTTGTAGAAGATAAGAACTACTCAGGTAAGTATTTGGTGGCAGGATTGTCCCACACATGGAATAAAGAAGGGGTTACCACTACCATCGAACTAACAAGGGATAGCATAAGGAGATAAATAATTTCATACCTACGAGGTATCACACATGAAGAATATCGAACAACACATCGAAAAGGACAAGGAAATCCTAAACGATCCTACAACTAATCCACAAATGCGTCGTCACATTGAAGGCGAACTGCATGAACTGGAGGACTACGTGGAACATCACAAGAAGGAGATTGAACAGGGAGATCATCATGATCCCACTGCACTAGAACTCTACTGTGATCAAAACCCATCAGAACCAGAATGTTTAGTTTATGAAGACTGAGTTATGAATCTTATTTGTAATCTGCCCTCGCAAAAGGTCTGGGTCCGCAAGGAATATCTCAGAGATTTACAAGATGGATATGGTGAATTTGTAGAAGGCGTCTGGGTGACTGCGAAGTCAATCCCAGGTCGGGCATTTTACTTTGAGACATATCTACCTGAGTACGGTGCACTGTACGACAAACTACCTATCAGTGCATTTGTATCCAGTCCCAAAACACCAGAAGTGGACATGAACATCTATAACCTACAGTTCTGGAACTGTATGGACTATGGTGTCACGGCGATGAACAAAGGGTTCATCACATCCATGGATGCAGAAGTACGAACACGTAACCACGGCACGATGCGTGGTCACTATTTGTTCACCCTAGATAACTATCACGCCAATGGTGATGTCATTGACAATAACGTCAGTGAAACACCAGCAGAACATAAGTCGCATAATTGTATTGAATTGGAGAACGGACAATACTGTCTGTATCCTAACAATCGTATGCGACTTTATGATTTGTCAATCACTCCTGAAGAACCGAAGGTACCAGATTTCAAAGTTAGCACAGTCGAATATCAAGTCGAAAATGGTGCTAACTGGGGAAGACTTGGCGACACGGACGAATATTTCTGGAGTACAAAGACTGAACAGAAAGAGCTTGACAACCCCGACGAAAACCAATACAATCTAACACTGTAAGGGTTCGCGGGATGTCTTTAGAGCTATTAGATATTGACGCACCAAAGTCATTCATTGCAGGTGCGAAGATCGATCCGTCTGTGTGTGACGGCATGATCGACTTCTTTAATACATGCGAATACCTAGAGAAAGAACCAGGTCAATCTGGTGGTGGTGTTGATAAGTCTGTGAAGGATTCTATTGATATGACTATTCCCGTACATCTACGGGACTCTAGGGTAGAAGCATTTATTGAACAGTTAGCACACGTTACCATTGCATATATCGAACGCTATCCTGGTTTCGGTAAGATGGCATGGGATTTAGTGGCACCATTTAACATACAAAAGTATGAACCTGGTGGTGGTTACTTTGCACTACATACAGAGAAGATGTCTGCACATCCCGAGGCGACTAATCGTGTCATGGCATGGATGACATATCTGAACACTGTAGAGGAAGGTGGTGAAACATACTTCCCAACTCAACAGGCAAAGATTAAACCTGTGAAAGGATTGACTCTTCTTTGGCCTGCAGATTGGACCCATCTCCATCAAGGTTGTGTGGCACCAAATGAAACTAAAATGATTGTTACTGGATGGTATGACTACGTGGGAACAACTGATACAAGGACATTATTGCAACAAGAGACAGGCACAGAGTAATCCTGCTCTATGGCCTCACATTATGCTGAGGAATTCACTGGTTGCTGATAATG
>MDSZ01206660.1_pt1 | contig 14302 bp, 10 predicted proteins | sample 811201 | NCBI WGS metagenome assembly MDSZ01 (sample SAMN05326647, study PRJNA326480) | marine metagenome | isolation source: seawater | place: Indian Ocean: North | collected 2010
CTGAAGAACATCGCTCAGAAAGCGATGAACATGGATGGAGATGATGGTCTGCGTTTCTACGTTTTCGACGAAATCGCTGACGAGAAGGCGTTCAAGACGACCTATCGCGCCACCATGGATGAGCTGCCGATCGATCAGGACACGGCTGACCGCATCGTGGAAGAGGCGAATAACGCCTTCCACATGAACATGCACATGTTCAAAGAGCTCGAAGGAAACCTGGTGGCAGCCATCGGCAAGGTGCTGTTCGGCTTCCTGACACGTCGTCAGCGCAGCGGCAGCACCGAAACCGCCGCTGCTTGATGTCGTCGACTGAGCCTTCGCCTGGGGGGTTCAACTCCATTCGGGTTCTGGTGCCTGGCACCGGAACCCGTTTTCGTTGTGGTGGATTGAGTGTGGCTTTGCAGACCGCACGTCTGCTTTCAACTCTGCGTCCAACAGAGGTGGTTACCTACAGGGAACGCAGTGACGGCAATCCCTACCTGGATGACGTGTTGCATGCAGAACCGTCTCCAGGAAGGTCTCTTTGGATTGTGAGTTGGGGTTTTGATGTGCCCCGTTCTCTGGCTCGTTTGCAAGGACGACCCGTCGTCTACCAGGCTCACAGCAGTGGCTACGGTTTTGGTCTGCCCCCTGGGGTTCCTGTGGTGGCTGTGAGTCGCAACACCCTCGGTTACTGGGGCGATCGTGCCCCACGCAACCCGTTGTTCTGGGTGCCCAACGCACTGGAGCCACAGTGGCTGGAGCGGGGTGCCCGTCCCTCGTTACCCGATAGGGATGCAGTCACCGAGCGGCCGATCGATGTCTTGGTGCAGAAGCGTAAGAGCAGTCCTTATGTGTTGGAACAGCTGGTTCCCGCTCTTCAGGCCAAAGGTCTGAGGGTGGAGGTTCAGAGTGGCTGGGTCGATGATCTGGTTGACCTTTTCAACCAATCCAAAATTTATCTCTACGACTCGGCTGAGTACTGGCGGGGCCGGGGAGTGAGTGAAGGTTTCGGGCTCCCTCCCTTGGAGGCACTGGCGTGTGGTTGTGTGCTGTTCAGCAGTTTCAACCATGCACTCGCCGACACCCTCACGCCTGGCGTCACCGCCCATCAGATCGGGCAGGGCACGTTGGACAATGATTTAGTGCGGATCCTTTCCGCGGCTCAGTGCCCGCATTCATGGCTCCCAGGCGCAGAATCGCTTGAGGCGTTGCTTGTCGAGTCCAGTGAGGCCCGATGGTGTGAGCGTTGGGGTGAAATTCTTGCTCAATTGAACGACCTGATTCTCCATGGAGCGATGAGCCAGACGTCTGACATGGTTTTACGCTCGCCATCGACGCGGCGGCTGCGCTGGTCACAGCGCCAGGATCGACTGCGGGGCAAGGTGGTCAATCGGTTGTCCGGCTGGCCTTGGCGTGCAAGCTGATTGCTGGCTGCGCTCTATCGTTTCAAAATCGTGGATTTTTCCTTGAGCGTTCAAGGTTGACCAGCTGATGGCGTTATTGCCGCTTCAAAGCCAGACCTGGAACAACCTGAGCAAGCTGCTTGCTTATTTGCCTCCCCAGCGCAATCGTCAGCTGGTTGTGGTCATGTTGGCTGCTTTTTTTCAAGGGGTGATGGATATTGCCCTGGTCGCTCTTCTGGCGCGCCTGGTTGGATTGCTCGCAGGGAACAATCTTCAAGACAAGATCCCTGGTATCAGGGTTTTTGGTGGTGTTCTTCTTGATCAAGCAGGTTGGATTATCGGCCTTCTAATTTTGTTCTTTTGGCTTGCTTCTGGTGTGAGGTTTGGTGTTGCTTTGATGCAAAGCCTTCTCAGCGCCGAGATTTGGAATGATCTCGTGAATCGTGTTTATCTGTCATTAATGCGTCAGAACTACGATTTTTTTGTTGGTGGAAAGTCAAGAGAGATAGCCCTACAGTTTAATAGAATTTTTAGCAACGTTTCCACTGGTGTTATAGCTCCATTAATCGCCAGTGCGGGAAGTCTTGTATCCATTCTTTCTTTAATTACGGGAATCGTTTTAATACTCGGCATAAAAGCTTTTGTTATATTTTCTTTGATGGTGTTTTGCTATTTATTGGCGTCTAAGTTGATAACACCCTATTTGAGATTGGCTACAAAGCAGCGAATTCGTTACAGAAAAAGAATCTCGATGATCCTCAGTGAATCGATAGGTTCGATGCGAGAGGTTCAGCTTTATGGGGCTGAAAAATATTTTTCATCGAGATTTTCCAGAGACGGTGGAATTGCCAAGCGTTATGACCGTCTTAGTCGTCTCCTGCCTGACATTCCTCGCTTGGTTATTGAGCCGGCTGGGATCACAATTCTTTTTGTCGTTTTCGTTGGTCCTGCATTATTGCGGGGAGATATGAATTCTTTCCAGGAAACGATTCCTGAAATTTCGGCAATTTTGATCGCTTTGCTCAGAGTGTCTGGCCCATTGCAATCATTATTCCGCAGCGTCAATCGTCTGCGTGGAGGCCTGCCTCAGATGCAGGAAGCGTTGGAATTATTGGAATTAAATCCTGATCGCCTGTTGCTTGATTCTCCTGGGGTCCCTTCGGCGAGTGGCTTGATTCCTCAAAGATTTATTCAGTTGAAATCAGTTGGCTATCGCTTTCGTCAGCCGGATGTGGATGTGATTCATGGCATTGATTTAACGATCCCCAGTGGCTCACGGATTGCATTTGTCGGTAAAACCGGCAGCGGCAAGACCACCCTTGCCCACTTGATTCTCGGTTTATATCAACCGACAACTGGTGATCTGTGCGTCGATGGTATTCCTGTTACTGCGCAAGAGCTTCCAGCCTGGCAAGCCAACTGTTCGTTTGTACCTCAGGATGTGAAGCTTACTAATGGCAGTATTCGAGATAATGTTGCCTTTGGTCAGGAGTCTGATTCCATCGATGATGACAGAGTTTGGGCCTCTCTTGAGGCTGCTCAGTTTGATGATGTTGTCGCCGGCATGACTTATGGCCTCTACACCATGGTTGGTGAGGATGGCGCAAAGCTTTCCGGCGGGCAGAGGCAGCGTTTGGCACTTGCGAGAGCCTTCTACAGGGATGCCAGGGTCCTTGTTTTAGACGAAGCTACAAGCGCTTTGGACAATAAGACCGAGCACGACGTTATGCAGGCTCTGGATATCGTTGGTCGCCGTTGCACGACAATTGTCATTGCTCACCGCCTTTCGACGGTGAAAAAATGTGATCGCATTTATGAAATTGATCGTGGTCTAATTGTGGCAAGTGGCAGCTTCTCCGAGCTCTGTGAGAGGTCTGAAAGTTTTCGCGCGATGACATTGCTTGACATCACGAATGGCTGATGTTGTTCTGCTGTCCACAGCGGACTGGGATCACCCTCTCTGGACTAATAAGCAGCATCAGGCGTTGTCGCTTGCGGGTCTGGGTCATCGCGTTCTGTATATCGATTCACTGGGTGTGCGTGCCCCCAGGCGGGATCGTTCCGATTCGCGTCGGATCTGGCGCCGTCTCCGTCGGGGGCTGAGAGGGCCTCGACAGGTTTCCGCAAACCTTTGGGTGGTGTCGCCATTGGTCATTCCTGGTCAGACCCGAGGATTCTGGGGCTCGCTCAATCGCTGGAGTTTGGCTCTTTCACTTCTGGTTGCTGATTGGTTATTGGATTTTCGACGACCATTGCTTTGGACGTTTAATCCGCAGACCCGCTGTTACTTGAGTCTGAAAAAATTTCATTCCACGATTTATCACTGTGTTGATCGCATCCAGGCACAGCCGGGAATGCCAATGACTGCAATCGAAACGGCCGAGGTTGATTTGTGTGGTGCCGCCAATGCAATCTTCACCACCTCGCCGGAGTTGCAGCGTTCGTTATCTCCTCGCAATGCCGGTACTCACTATTTGGGCAACGTTGCCGATGCCACGCATTTTGCGCAAGCACTCAATCCAAGCCTTGCAACGCCTTCGGACTGCCCAAAGAGATTGTTCGGTCGACCACTGTTGATGTTCATCGGAGCAATCGATGCTTACAAGCTTCACTTACACCTCTTGGAAGTGTTGGCAACGCGCCATCCTCATTGGACCTTCTGTTTGATCGGTCCGGTTGGAGAGGCAGATCCCACAACTGATGTTTCCGCACTGGCACGGTTGAGCAATGTGCACTTGTTGGGTCCGAGGCCTTATCGAGACTTGCCTGCCTATCTCTCTCAAGCGGATGTGGCTTTGTTGCCGCTTCAACTCAATGACTACACGCGCAATATGTACCCGATGAAATTCTTCGAGTATCTCGCGGCTGGTTGTTCCGTGGTGGCGACAGAGATTCCGTCCCTCCGTGATCAAGCGGACGTGGCCGTGTTATGCCCTCCTGAGATCGACGCTTTCGAATCGGCCATTGAGCGCGTTCTGTCTGGTAATTCCCCACAGCAGTCCAGACGGCTGGAGCGAGCATCTGGCCACACCTATCGCAGGCGCACTCAGGCGATGCTTGAGTTGCTTGGGCAGCACGGACTACTGCCTGATGAGCCACTTCCCCCCCAGGCGCCCCCATACCACCAGTTGAGGGCGAAGTGTCGATTGTCGTGGTTGTGGGGTCAGTGGACGCTCTTAATCGTGCGCAGTTTCGAACGTTTAGGAGCGAAAGGTTGGGCCGAGCGCTGGCTGCGACGGGTCTTGAAGGCGCATCCCAGCAACATCGTCCTGTTGGGTGGTTTGACGCAGCGGCTTCTACAGGCGGGTGACTACGTCGAGGGATGTCGCCTGATCGAACGGATTTGGCTTGAGGATGGAGAGGCGGAACTGATGCATCAGCTGTTGTTTCGGCGTGGTTCGCGGCCTGGCAGCAGGATCGATCAGCTGGACATGTTCAATGCATTGGCTGCCAGTGCGGTTCTGCCGTTTCGCTACACCGGTTACTGCCGAGTGGTGCTGACTTACCGCGCCATAGATGCGAAGGATGAGGTTGCTTTACGGCAAGGGGTTGAGGGTCTGTCGGACCTCGTGCACCAACTCCAGCAGGACCCTGACACCTATCGCTGTCTCAAGCCCAATCGCGAAAACAGGGCCAAGTTGCTCATTTCTGCGCAACTCACACGGCTGCGGGCCCTCATGGCTCTGAATGACACCCGGGGCCTTGAGCAAGCTGCGCTGAATTTGATGGACAGCGTGCAGCGCTATGACCCCTTTGCGATCGATCGCAAGACGGCTGTGCGAATGACGCGCAACATTCTGCGCAGCCTCACGGTGGCGGCAGTGATGGCTTGGCATGCCAAGGACGCAGAGCGCTATGACCGGGTGATCAGTGAGGTGTCACGTTTGCGGGATGCTTGTTTTCACGAGCGATTTGAACCGATCATTCACAGCACTCAGGAAGATCACCGGGCTTTCGCTGATGCACTGCTGACCTTTCTCAGTAACGCGCGCTGGCCAAAGGATGCCCCGGACCAACGCCCGGATCTTGAGCAGCTTGTCGACCCGGTGCTGCTGGTGTATTTCCCCGATTTGCGCCGTCAGCGTGCTGAAAAGGCTCGAAGCTTTCTGCGGTCGTTGGATCCAACCGCAGAGAGCTGATGCGTTCGGTGCGGATCGCCTTCAGCATCGATTCCCTCAAGTTGGGTGGGGCCGAGCGCGTGCTGTTGCGTTGGGCCAGCTGGTGTCAGCAGGCCGGATGGGAGGTGGTTGTGATCACGCGCCAATCTGCTCAGCGTGATGTTTATCCCTTGCCCCCAGGGATCAGGCGTTGCCAGGAGTCCTCATTGCCGTGGCCTTGGGAACGTCTGGGCTGGTTTGCCTTTCCCATGAGGGTTTGGAAATTGCGCCAGCTCCTGCAACAGGAACGTTGCTGTTTGGCGGTGGGTGTCACCACGCTTCCTGCGGTCAAGTTGTTGCTGGCTTGTTTCGGTTTGTCAATCCGCTGCGTTGTCTCGGAACGCAATTACCCGCCTGCCAAACCTCCGCTTCTTCCCTGGCGTTGTCTGCGGCGCATCACCTATCCCTGGGCTGATTTGCATCTGGTGCAAACACAGATCACCGGAAATTGGCTGCGTCGCCATTGCGGGGCACGTCGTCAGCTGCTGTTATCCAATCCTGTGTCCTGGCCTTTGATCGATCGTGAGCCTTTGGTCGACCCCAACGACTGGCTACCCGAGGATGTGCCCTTGCTCCTTGGAGCTGGAACTAAGGCACAACAGAAAGGGTTTGACCGTCTGATGCCGGTGTTTTCCGCCCTCGGTTCCAGATATGCGGATTTACATCTGGCCCTTGTGGGTCTGGCTCAGACGCCATACCAGGGCCTGGATCAGCAGGCTTGGTTGCGAGCCACTCTGGGGAACGACGCTGATCTGCAGCAGCGACTGTTGATGCCAGGGATGGTGGGTTCCATGGCCTCCTGGTATGCGCGGGCAGCGGTGTTTGTGCTGCCTTCTCGCTACGAAGGTTTTCCCAATGTGTTGCTTGAGGCGATGGCCGCAGGCTGTGCCTGCATCGCCAGCGACTGCCTGACCGGTCCTGCCGAGTTAATTGAGCACGACGTCAATGGTGTGCTGATGCCGGAGGATGCCTCCAGTGAAGACTGGGTGCTGGCGATTGAACAGCTTCTGCTTGAGCCTGTGCGCCGATGTCGCTTGGCCGATGAGGCAATGGAGGTGCGTCAGCGATTTGCGCCTGAGCGCCTCCGCCATGATTTTCTTGAGGCACTGCGACCACTGAGCGATGGATGATCTCTGGGTCGTGCTGCCCCATCTCGGGGCTGGTGGCGCACAAAAAGTCGGTCTGCTTGCCGCTGAGCATTTTGCGTCTCAGGGTTTGCGAGTGAGGGTGCTGTCCCTCCGGCATGGCCACCCGATCAAGCATGCGCTTCCCGCCGAGGTGGACGTGTTCGATTTAGGTCCGGATGAGGCTGCTCTGCACCCTTGGCTCAGTGATGTCGCCAACCGTTCGTTGCTGGCCCGTTCACGTCGCTTCAGCCTGGCTCAATTGATCAAGTTGCAACGTCTGTTGCTGCGAATCGCCATCGCGCTTTGTTGGCCGTTGATCGAGCGGCAGATGCATCCTGAGCGAAGCACCTGGGCGACGCGTTTGTTGCAGCGTGGGATGCCCCGTCTGGCCGGCTTCCGCTATGCGCGTCTTCGCCAGCTGATTGTGGAGCAGCGTCCGAGACGCATCCTGGCTCTGCTGACCAAAACCAACATTCTCTGTTGTGCAGCTGCGTGGGATTTGCCTCTGCATGTGGTGGTGTCGGAACGCAATGACCCTCACCGGCAGCTCCTGGAGCCGCTTTGGAGCCGTTTGCGTTCTGTTTATTACCGTCGGGCTGATGTGGTCACTGCCAACACGCAAGGGGTGATTGATGCCTTGCAGGTCATGGGTTCATGGCCTCGCCTGGAATTGTTGCCCAACCCTCTTCCGGCCGGTCTGGCTCGCGTGGATCAACAATCTCCTGTTGTTCGCGAGCGCGTGGTGCTGGCGGTCGCACGACTGGTTCCTCAAAAAGGATTGGATGTTCTCCTCCAGGCTTTCGCGGCCCTGCCAATGACCTGCCGTGGTGGCTGGAGGTTGATCCTGGTCGGTGATGGCCCTGAGCGCCAGGCTCTCGAACAGCAGGCTCAGCAGTTGGACATCGCTGCTTCCGTCAGCTTCGCCGGCTTCAGATCGGATCCGCTCACTTTTATGCAGAAGGCCGCCATCTTCGCTCTTCCCTCACGCTTTGAAGGCATGCCCAACGCGTTGCTGGAAGCGATGGCTGCCGGATTGCCGTCAGTGGTGAGTGATGCATCTCCCGGTCCACTGGAAATGGTGCACGACGGCGTGCATGGTTGTGTTGTGCATCGCGAAGACTGGCGTGCCTTCTCAGAGGCCCTAGAGAAGTTGATGCTGGATGACGGGTTGCGGGAACGCCTTGGCGCTGCAGCTCGCCGAAAGCTTCGCTCCCTCGACTGGGAGATCGTTGAACCACACTGGCGCTCAGTGCTGGCGCTTCCGCCTCAAGGATCGTGAGCACTGCACTGGGACGATTTCGCTTGATGGTGCTGGCACCCAGCCGTCGCGCAGCCAGTGAAACTTTTGTGCGGGCGAATCTTGAAGGCTTGCCCTTCGACGTGACTGCTTTTTTCGGTGACGAATTTCCCCTGAACGAGCCTTGGCGACTGGCTTACGGACTGGCCATCCTGCTGAGTAAGGTGCTGACCAGGCTCCGGCTGTTGCGTCTGGCGGCTTGGCCGGCATCGTTCATCACCTGGGTGCTGATTCGTCGCCATCAACCCGACGTTGTGATGGTGGAGTTTGGTTTTGAAGCGGTCCGGGTGATGGAAGCCTGTGGCTGGAGCCAAGTGCCCCTGGTGGTGCATTTCCGTGGCTCCGATGCTTCAGCCCGTCATCGACTGGACCTGTTGAGGGGGCGCTATCGCCGTCTGATGCGTCTGGCTTCTGGCGTGATTGTCAAATCACAGCCGATGGCCGAAACCCTCCTGGCTTTGGGTGCTCCTGCGGGACGTCTTCTGATCAGTCCATCGGGGGCCAACAGCGCTTTGTTCGGTGGCAGTCGTCCGGCTGCTGTCGGTCCGGTGTTGCTGGCGGTGGGTCGTTTTGTGGAAAAGAAGGGGCCCTTGTTCACCATTCGCGCCTTTGCCCAGCTCCGCCAGCAAGGTGGCGTTGAGCAAGATCAGCCCCAGCTGTGGATGGTGGGTGATGGCCCCCTGCTAGAGCAGGCCAGGGCCCTGATCAACTCGCTTGAGCTCAGCGAACGGGTGCATCTACTTGGCGTGCGTTCCCAGAGCGAGGTGGCGGAATTGATGCGTGCAGCCCGGGCGTTTGTACAGCATTCCCTGGTCGCCTCCGATGGCGATAGTGAGGGCAGTCCCGTGGCGGTGATGGAGGCACAGCTGAGTGGTTTGCCGGTCGTGGCAACACGTCATGCCGGAATCCCTGAGGTGGTGATTGATGGCGAGACAGGTTGTCTGGTGGATGAGCAGGATGTGGCCGGCATGGCCGCGGCGATGGCCCAGCTTGTGGCCCAGCCCCAGCTCGCCGCACGTCTGGGAGAGTGCGGACGCCGTCGGGTTCAGGAGAACTTCACGATCGACCATCATCTCCGCCAGGTTTCGGCACTCCTGCTTGAGGTGATCGAGGCCTCGCAGCGATGAAGAAGCTCCTGTTGATCCGCGGTCTTGGCCACAGCGGCACCACCATTCTGGATCTGGCGCTTGGTGCGCATCCGCGCATGGTGGGCCTTGGGGAGGCTGCGCGCATCCTTGAACGGCCATCACTCTCTGAGCAGGATCGAGGCCCAGCCCGTTTACGTGGTGATCTGCGCTTCGAACGCCGCTGTACCTGTGGCGAAATCGCCGCTGACTGTCCGGTCTGGGGCCCTGTTCTGGCCTGGCTGCCTGAGCATGATCATTGGCCGCTTGCCGCGAAGATGCATCGTTTACTTGAGGCGATTGAGGCTGCCCGTGATGCTCAGCAACCCCCACCGGCCTGGGTGGTGGACTCCTATCAGGGGGATTTTGAGCTTCCGTTTGAGCAGAACCCTGAGCTGGAGATCCGCATCGTGCATCTCACACGGGACCTGCGCTCCTGGGTGCATTCCCGTGCGCGCCACGGCCGTGAACAGGGGCAGTGGATGCCTGGTCTGAAGCCGCTGTTGCGGTGGTGTCGGGTCAATTCCCGCCACGATCGCTTGTTGCAACGCAGTCCCCACCCTGTGTTGCGCGTGGGCTATGAGGAGCTGGCTCTGCAGCCTGAAGTCACGCTTCGCCGGATTTGCAGCTGGTTGGACGTGGAGATGTCGGATCAGATGCTTCAGCCGGGCTGCTTCAGTCGCAGCCACCTGCTGGCGGGCAACCGCATGCGTTTTGACGCGAAGCGCAGTGCCGCGATCCGCTACGACGGTTTGTGGTTGTCGGCCCCAGCCAGTGTGGCTCAACTGGCTCTGTGCATCCCCTGGGTTGCGGCCCTGAATCGCCGCCTGGTTTACTCCGGCGTTGAGGGGTCTCGATACCGGTAGATCCTGCCATTGCGGACGCTCTCGCTATAGCGGAACACCTGTTCATAGTTGTTCAGCGCTTCACCGAGAAATCCCAACCCGCCTTTGTCGATGTTGATCAGCAGATCTCCATTTTGAGGTTTGTAGTCAGCTCCTTTGTTGATGCCATCAACGATGCTGTATTCACCACTTTTGGGATCGAGATAGATCAGACGGTCGTAATGGAATCGGTCGAGATGACGCTTGCGGCGAAACCAGGATTTGGTGAAGATCAAGTTGACTTCAGAGCCATTGCGTTTGGTTGACAACGTGATCTCATTGATCTTCTCCATGGTTGTCAGCCATGAGATCTGTCTGGTTTTCAGGGTGGACACGCGTTTGAAAAAGTTGTCCTCCCACTGATGTTCGAGAGCGATGGCGCCGGTGCAGCCGATCACGCCCACCGCTGCCACAGCACTGGCGTTGCCCAGGGATCGAGAGAGTCGAGGGGCGACCCAGTTGGTCCAGGCAAAGGCAAGATCGAGTACGGCGACCACTTGAACGGGTAGGGCCATATAGCTGCTGCCCTCGTATCCGACCAAGGCATAGAGCGCTCCTCCATAGAGCAGCGCCGCCACATTAAGTCCATCGAGCAGTTGCACTCGGTTCTTCTGCAGAAGCACACTGGCTGAACGAATCAGCAGGTACGCCAGGGGAATCCAAATGCGTGGGTCGGCTTCCAGTTGGAAGGCGTCGTTGGATCCGTAGGCCTCCTTGCCGTGATAGATGCTCGGCAGGTAGCTGAGGTAGGCGTAAGCCAACCCAACCACGACCAGCAAGCTGCTGATCCAGAGTTCAAGCTGATAGGACTGCAACCAGCGTTGGAGATGGGCGGCTTGCTGGGGTTGTGTCTTTCCCTGAAGTCGCAGGGCTGGCAATCCTTCAAAACGTCCTGCCGCACCAGCAACCAGTGTCACCAGAGCTGGTGTGATAAACAACAGCACGGCAATTTCCTTGAAGAACAGGCCAAGAAGTGCAAACACCATGGTGAGTGCCTTGGAGCGACGGTTCCCGGTCTGCAGCGCGTGAAGATAGCTGGCGCTGAAGGCGATGAAGCAGAGCGTCAGCATCCGCTCGGCGTAGATCAACTGGAAGAAGGCGAAGCCTGTTGCTGGGGCTGAAAGCATCAGCAGGCTGATCATCAGCAGCAGTCCCTTGGCTGGCGCAGCAGGGCTCAGCCGCTGGATCAAGCGGTAGACCAACAACACGATCGTGATCAACTCGGCCGCGCTGACCAGCATCCAGATTTTCACGTAGGCCGTGAACCAGCTCAGAACATGCAGGTCCTGGTGGGCCAGCGGAAAAAAGCGATAGTCGTTGCGCAGCATCGTTTCAGCGATGAATTCGAAGCGAACGCTGAAGTTGTCGAGCAGCTGATGGTCGATGATCCCGTCGTACCAACCCACCAGCTCCGGGTAGAGCCAGTTGGTTCCATTCACCATGCTCACGCTGTAGGCAATGAACAGCAGCAGCACCAGCGGATGTTCGCGGCCGAAGCTGATCAGCTTCTGGTGCCAGGGCTTGGTGCTGCGGCGGACATTCTGGCCTGAATCGCATTTGCGCTCATCAGCGCGGCTGAACCAGAGCAACCCCAAAATCGTGAGCCCCAATAAGACCAGAAACAGATCGTGTGAGCTGCGGTTGTAGTGATAAAGAAGCAGTTTTCCGCTGTTGCTTCGGGGTGACGGCAGGGTGCTCAGCGACTGTTGCAGCCAAATCCACGCCACCAGAGCTGTGCTGCTCAGGGCAGCGCAAAAGATGAGCATCCAGAGCCAAGGCTGGCGGAACCTTTGAACAAGCCCTTGAAACATGGTTGAGAGCGGTCAACGGTGGCGGAATATTCGTCCGCCGCGTTTGCTGTTGCCGTGGCGGGCGATCTCTTTAAAAGCCTCACCACTCTGCCCGAGGTCTTGGCGCTGGCGTTTATCAATGATCAGCAGGAAATCTCCGCCTTGGGGCTGATAAGCCTCTCCCTTGTTTCGGCCTTCGACCACCTTGAATGTCTCTCGCTGGCGGTGGTATTCGATCAGGCGATCCGCTTTCAGGCCTTGAAGAGTGTGCTGGTTGAAATAGGAGCGCATGAAAATCACATTGACGGCTTCGCCTCGCTCACGCGTTTGGCGAACCAGTTTCGTCATGGTCGTGAAGGTCTGTTCCCAGCGGGATTGGGTCGCTTTGATCCTGCTCACCCGATTGATGAAGCTGTCGGGGGCGCGATGCTCGAGACTCAGCAGCAGCAAACTGCTGGCTGCGCCCACTCCTGTGACGGTTGCAGCGCCCCATCGCTTGCCCAGATGGGGTGCGATTCCACGACCCCAGATGAAGCCGAGATCCATCACCGTGACCAGCTGCACCGGAAGTGTCCAGAAGCTGGCGTAGGGGTAGCCGACGCTGGCCCAAAGAGCCAATGCGTAAAGGATTGATGCCAGATTCAGCCCATCCAGCAGGGTGGACCGTTCGCTACGGCGAATGATGGCCTCAAGCCTGAAACCACTGAATCCGACCAGCGTCAGCAGGCGCCAGTCGGCTTCAACGGTCCACTGGCCGTCGCCGCTGAATGGCGTGGCCTGGGCGATCACGCTTGGCACAAAACTGAGAATGCCATAGGCGACTCCCACCAGTGGTAGCAGGGTGATCAGTCCTGTTTCAACGCTGCGCCAGCGTCGGGTCTCAGGCACGGTGAGCCATCGGAGCAAGGCTGGGGTGACAATCAGCAGCACGGCGATGTCTTTCACGAACACCGCTACCAGACCAAAGGCGAGGGTTAGGGCTCCGTGGCGTCGACGACCAGTCTGTTGATAGTTCAGATAGAAGTAGGCGTAGCCGGCTAGTAAAAACGTGAGCAGACGCTCGCAGTAAATCAACTGAAAAAATCCCCACCCTGTCGCGGGAATGAACAGGAACATCAGCGCCATCAACAGCAGCAGTCCGGGGCGTTCTGGTGGACCCGCCAATGTCTGCACGATTCGTGTGCTGAGCACAACGATCGTGATCAGTTGTGCGGCACTCACCAGCATCCACACCTTCACGTAAGGCGTGAACCAGCTCAGGGCATGTAGATCCTGATGGGCGAGAGGAAAGAATCGAAAGCTGTTGCGCTGCATCGTTTCGGCGATGAAGCGCTCCTGCAGTTGAAAATTATCGATCAAGGGGCTGTGAATGATGCCTTGATACAGGTCTGGGAATTCCGGGTAGAACCAGCTGGTGCCCTTCAGCATCGCCAGCGTGTAGGCGGCAAACAGTGCGGTCACAACAGGGTGCTGACGCATTCCCAGCCAGAGTCGCCGCTGCAGGGGTAAGAGGTTGGCGTTTTCAGGGGCAGGATCGCGACAGGCCACCACCACGAGGCCGGCTAACACCAACCCGACCAGAGAGAGCACGGCTGCATGGCTGATCTGGTTGTAGGCCAGAAGCCATTGCTTGCTGGCCGCGCTGGTCATTCGATGCTCAGGGTTGGTAATGATTTCACAAGGTCATCGATGGCCTTCACCTGCTTCAGAAATGCTTCCAGTTGCTCCAGGGGAAGGGCGCTGGGTCCGTCGCAACGGGCCTGATTCGGATCGGGATGGGATTCCAGAAACAGTCCTGCCAGGCCGACTGCCATGCCCGCGCGTGCAAGATCGACGACCTGACTGCGACGACCTCCGGAGGCGGCGCCACCAGGATCACGGCACTGCAGTGCGTGGGTCACATCGAAGATCAGCGGCAGGCCATCGCAGCAGCGTTTCATCACCCCGAAGCCAAGGATGTCCACCACGAGGTTGTCGTAGCCGAAGTTGCTGCCCCGCTCGCAGATCAGCAGTTGCTCATTGCCGCATTCGCGGAATTTGTCCACCACGTTGGTCATCTGAGATGGACTCAGAAACTGCGGCTTTTTGATGTTGATCACTGCGCCGGTTCGTGCCATTGCTTCGACCAGGTCGGTTTGACGCGCAAGAAATGCAGGCAGTTGGATGATGTCGCAGACCGCAGCGGCTTTTGCCGCTTGCTCCGGACTGTGGACGTCGGTGATGACAGGGATCCCGTAGTTGTTTTTCACGGCGTTGAGGATCGCAAGGCCTTCCACTAGCCCGGGACCTCGGTAAGAGTGAATCGAGGAACGGTTGGCTTTGTCGAAGGAAGCCTTGAACACCAAAGGGATATCCAACCGGCGGCAAACCTCTGCGTAGTGACCGGCAACCTGCAGGGCGAAGTCCTGCGACTCCAGCACGTTCACTCCACCGATCAGGACGAACGGGGCATCGTTGGCGAAGGTGATCGATTCAATATGGACCCGCTGCGCTGCCATGGCTCTGTTTCCTGATTCAAAAGACTAGGCCTCATGC
>MDSZ01102075.1_pt1 | contig 14301 bp, 9 predicted proteins | sample 811201 | NCBI WGS metagenome assembly MDSZ01 (sample SAMN05326647, study PRJNA326480) | marine metagenome | isolation source: seawater | place: Indian Ocean: North | collected 2010
ATTAAAGTAACCAGGATAAACTTGGGCTCTAAGCCCACTTGACAAACTCCCAGAACCGGAACTTCCATCAACAGTAATGTTTTTTGGATCAAGTAATAAGGTTCCATACTTTACTTGAACCCTTGAAAGATCAATTTTTCTGAGTAAATCTGATGATGAGATTTCAACAAAACCACCGCTAGTTTCATACCTGTTATCAAAAGATGCCCGCGTAATCCAATCTTTAGAACTTTCTAATTGATTACCATTAGCATTAATAGCTCCAATAAAATCAGTTATTTCGTCTGACCAAACTATCGCAGTCCCAGCTTTACCGTGCGTACTTGAAACATTTATTTTAGAATTAGTTCCAACTATAGTTTGTTTAGCATTTCTGATTTTAGGCTGTTCTCCAAATCTGTTAATAAATCCATTTAACTCTTTTGTTGTTGTTGATTTTAGTGCTTTTCCTCCAAGGTACTCACCGCCAACTCTAGCCTTACCACCCAAAGTTCTACCTGATGCATTAATTTCAGCCCAATTCAAACTAACGTAATCTGCTGATATATCAACTTTACCACCTTTTCCTGAATCTGATTTTGCAATATATTTTCCTGAAGCAATGTTATAATTTTTTGCTATTGACCGTATATTACCTCCTTTATTACTCCCTGCTGCACTTATCAAATTGTTGTAAGAAGAAATCATAGAATTCTCTGACATAACAATTAGATCTCCTCCATTACCATTCAACCCATTTGCTTCAATTTTTCCATCTAAAACAAGTAAGTTTTCTGTTAAAACATCAATTCTTCCTCCACTGCTACCGCTGGCTTGGAGACTTCCACCTTGATAAATATTATCTCCTTTAACTTCAATTTTTCCAGAAGGGTTATATAAATTTCCAGAAACATTAACTTCACCTTTTACATTTATCTCATTACTTTTAGGTCCACCTAAAACAATCGTTCCAGTTTTTTTATTTACAGTAGTTGCACTAATAATACTGTTAGATCCCAAATTAATTGACCCCATAGATAAAGAGTTAGCAGTCTTTGCGCTCAGTTGTACAAGTCCTCCATCTGCAGATAAACGACCTTTATTAGTAACTAAACTTTTAAGTGTGTTTCCATGAATGTCTTTTATTTCGCTTAATTTATTTGATGGAATAATTATATTCATTAATCCATTTCCACTTAAATCAAGCGTTATTTTTTCACCAGCTCCAAGAGAAATTTTCCCTAATCTGGCAGTAATCGTTCCTGAATTTGATACAAAATTACCAAGTAGATTTGCACTTCCCTTATCGCCAACAGAGATAGTTCCACCATTTTTTACACCACTTGATTTTTTCTTTCCTTGAAATGAATATTTGTCATTTAAGAAATCTTTATTTTTTATGTCCAGACTTGAAGCTGTAAATGAATTAGTTTTAACTACAGCACCAGGAGTAATTATAACACCATTGGGGTTAACCAGCATGACTTTACCATTAGAGTTCAGCCTTCCTGAAATAGATGATGGAGTTGAACTATTTACTCTATTCAATGATGAAGAATTAGAATTAGGCATATTAAAGTCAACTCGTCCGCTACTATTGATAGAGAAACTATCCCAATTTATGATAGATTTGTGGGTGGTTTGATCAATAACAAGATGATTGGACCCAGTCCCGCTAATTACGACTTTTCCAGATTGAACAGCCGCACCAGTTGGCATATCTTGCGCAAAACTAAAATAAGCTGGTAAAAAAGTAACTATTTTCCCAACGAGCAATAATCTTGCAAACTTTAATAATCTATTTGTTTTCCTAAAGATCATGGGAGTTTTTCCTAATCTTTAATAAATTATTTAACTTATTTAACGTTAAAATTCTAAAATGATTTATAAAAAAAAACAATATTTTATCCTTATTTTAGAAAGTCATAGCAAGACTAAGAAGTAATTGCTCTTTATTTAACCTAACATCTGATACTTCCTCTACAAAACCTGTGGCCCAAGTTTTTGTTATCTCAGCTTTAGCAGTTATACTTTTATCAAAAAAGTACTTGTCATAAGCTTGAAACTTTACCCCTATACCAATAGATTTTGCTGCTGTTTCTTTTTCTTCAGAAGCAGTTGGTCTATTTAAGTAAGCCACTCCCATTGCAGAATAAATATAGGGTGACAAAGAAAGAGTCTCTGTGAAGTTAATCTCTTTATCTACTTGTGCTCTAAGATACCAAGTTTTATCGCCTGATATAGCCCCAGAAGTTAGTCCACTAATTTTATCCTCCCCGACAATAGTTGATTGTTCTGAATTAAGAAGCGGATCATCGGTGTATTGTACACCCCCATTGAGTGCAAAGAAAATATCTTCATAAGGGTAAAATGAATATGAAGCATTTACTTTCATATGATGATATGAAGATGTGGCAGTTGCTCGAGATAATGGAGTTCCTTCACCAACCTCACTTGATGAACGTGAAATTAAATCTAATCCTCTGGAAATTTCAGCATCAAAACTTATACATCCAACCGTGCAGCCATTAAAGGTTGCTCCTAACCTTAAGCTTGTCACCCTATCATGACTAAGATGATCAATTTGCCCAGATGAGCTGGTTTGTTGTATTTCATTATTCCAATTCAAAGCCCCCTTTAAAAACCATGTTCTACTAGGTTCCACGAATAATGGGTAAGAAATAGTAGCGGTTGCAGTTTTATTGTTTGCCTCTAGGCCTAACGATAAAATATCGCCCCCTGGCCTAGTCATACTTTCTACGTAAGACAAATTTGAAGATAAACCATTGCTTCCTATAGGCAAGGATAAACTTACACCCCCTCCACGGATGGGAGCTTTTTTTCCTGCACCCATAGTACCAGGTTTCGTTGGACGAGACAGGCCGAAGAAGGTTACACTCTCACCAAACCCTGTTGGAGAATTAACTGTTAAGCTTTTTTGCCCTAATTGCCTACCAAGTTCCTCACTTTGTGTGTTATTAAATTGAACACTTCCAGAAAATAATTTGTGATTTGCCTCAAGAACTAAAATTGATCCACCCTCTTGTTTTCCTTGTACAAAACCACTCTTAACTGTTAATCCTGCCGTATTTCCTGCTAATATTAACTGCCTTTCCAACTCTCTTTTTGTTAAAGCTTTTTTATTTTTTAGAGTTTTTAAATATGCATATGTTCTTAGTTTTTGAAGTTTTGGAACTTTAGACATATCAATTTTTTCAATAAAACCATCTATAACTTTCACAAAAACTGTTGCTTCTTCAGCTTTCAATTCTTGTTTTGGAATTATTACTCTTACAAGCGGAAAACCAGCACGATTAAATTCATTAGTTATCTGATTCGCCAATACATATAAATCTTCTATACTAATTGCTTTATTAATTATTAAATCTTTGTAATTATTAAAATTAATTTTATCTTGTAGTTGATCAGGAGCCAAAATGATAAGGGTTTTTGGGATAATTTTTATATCAATTTTTTCTTGCTGATTCTCTTTGATGATTGGTTTGGCAGGAAAAAGTTCTTTTTGTTTTCTACTGTCTAGATCCTTAATAGTTCCTTTTTCTTTAAATGTTTCAGGAAGAATTTGGCTTGGCGTTCTTTGTGTTGCAGCTTTAACATATGAAGAACTAGCAAATGAAATCAATAGGCTTGCCAAAATCAAGTATTTTGATAACTTAGCCAATGAGTAATTTTTTTTTTTACTACTAATAAAGTCAATCACAATTTAATCCCCAGCCTGTGGATAGTACCTTAAAGCCTGCAGAAAATCTAGGTTTTATTAGACCAGTTGTCTGATTGAGTAATGAACACTATATAGTGTGATAAATTTATTTATAATGACTATATGTGTCAAAGATTATTATAACCAGATTCTCCATGCAAACTTTTGTCAAGTCCATCTGTTTCGTTTTCTTCGTCAACTCTCAAAACAGAGAGTATACTGGTTAATTTTAAGATTACATATGTAACTACTGCAGTCCATAACACCACAACAATCACAGCGTAAAGTTGAACTCTCAATTGAGAAACAAAATTAGTTCCCTCATCATAGCCAGAACCGCCCATACCCTGACTCATTAGCCATGCACACAAAACGGTTCCAAGCATCCCTCCGATACCGTGAACGGCGAAAACATCCAAACTATCATCAATTTTCATTTTTAGTCTAATAATATCAACCATTATATAACAAAGCACACCACCAGATATTCCGAGTATTATACCACCTTCTACCCCAACAAAACCTGAAGCAGGGGTAATTGTAGCAAGTCCTGCAACCATACCAGTTATCATTCCAACTAAAGTCGGTTTTCCAAACCTAAACCATTCAATCAACACCCATGAAAAGGCTCCAAGAGATGCAGCTATATGAGTTACAAGAATTGCCATTGATGCAGTTGAGTCGGCTGCTAGAGCAGAACCTCCGTTGAAACCAAACCAACCTACCCATAACATACAAGCACCAATCATTGAAAGTACAGGGTTGTGCGGTGGATTAATGACATTAGTTCGAAATGGAATTCTTTTTCCTAATACAATTGCTATAACTAATGCTGCAACGCCTGCAGTTGTGTGTACTACGATACCGCCAGCAAAATCCTTTACTCCCATTTCTGCTAAAAAACCTCCACCCCATACCCAAAAAGTAACTGGACAATATACGAATATAAGCCAAAACGATGAAAACAGAAGAACGGAGGAAAATCTAATTCTCTCTACATAAGCTCCTATAATTAGAGCAGGAGTTATTACTGCGAATGTCATTTGAAATACTACAAATAAAACTTCTGGAATTGTCCCAACATTGTTTCCTTTTGTAGCATGAAGGAAAATCTTTGAAAAATCTCCTATGAAACCTGAATCTCCTGCAGAAAAAGCGATACTGTAACCTGCAATTACCCAAATTATAGACATTAAACAGGCTATTCCAAAATGTTGACAAAGAACTGAAACAACATTTTTAGATTGAACAAGACCAGCATAAAATAAAGCTAAACCAGGCAGTGTCATAAATAAAACGAGACTTGAAGATGTAAGAATCCACGCTGTATCACCAGAGTTAGTCTCTGCATTTGCAAGGTTTGCAAAAAATAGTAATGTAAAAAAAACAGCTTTCATAAAATTTTTTCATATTCTATCATTAAAGTATCATTTAAGACATTAAAAAATTATTTTTTGATCAGTAATTTAAATGCTTATTTTATAGGCATTTTTTATTTTTATAGAAAATAAATAAAAACTTTTGTTATCTCATATTATAATTATAAAAAAAGAAATTTATGGCTAAATCTCATACAATATTTGCTTTATCAACCTACTTTGCACCATCAGCACTTGCAATAATAAGGGTCTCTGGTGATAGATCAAAAGCAGTTTTAGATAAACTCTGTAAAATTTCAAATATAAGACCTAGGTATGCCTACTTTAAAGAAATTTACGATAGCCAAAAACAACCAATTGATAAGTGTATTATTATTTTTTATAAATCACCAGAATCTTTTACTGGAGAGGATCTTTTGGAAATACAGACTCACGGTAGTTTAGCCGTAATTAAAAGACTTCTTGAAGAATTAAAAAAACACAAAGGTCTAAGAATGGCTATGCCAGGAGAATTTTCGCAAAGAGCTTTCAGAAATAAAAAACAAAGTTTATTACACTTTGAGGGTACTAATAATTTGATTGCAGCAGAAACTGAAAATCAAAGGATTATTGCACTTAAGCAAACTCTGGGTGAAAGTCAAAACATTTGCGAAAAGTGGAGGACAGTCATTCTTGAATCACTAGCTACAGTTGATGCATTTATAGAATTTTCTGATGAAGACAAAATTGATTTGATAAAAATAAACAAAACCTTGAGTTCTGTTGTTTCTGAAATTGAAAATTCAATTACTAGGGCTAAATACTTTGAAAAGATAAGATCTGGAATACAGATTTTGATATTTGGCCCACCAAACGCAGGAAAGTCATCATTATTTAATATTATATGCAACGATGAAAAAGCAATTGTTTCTCCTGTAGAAGGCACAACTAGGGACCAAATTGTTTCGACTACAGAGTTTTTAGGAAAAAGGGTTGATTTTATTGATTCAGCAGGCGTTAGGATAAGTAATAATATTATAGAAAAAAAGGGTATTTTCAAGACAAATGAATCCCTAAAAAAGCTATCTAAATTTATTCTTGTTTTATCTTCAGATTCAATCAAGAAAACTAATATCAAAGCAATTAGTGAAGCAGTAAAAAAAGTTCATAGGCGAGATTTAGTTATAGTATTTAATAAATCAGATTTAAAAAATTCTTTGGAAATCAATAAACAGTGGAAACAAAAAATAAGTCTTTTAAAAAATTATTCTTCTATATCTATATCTTGTAAGAAAAAAAAATTAGACCTCAATATATTGAATAAGTTAAGTAATTTTTTGAACAAGAATTTAATTAATGTTGACAGCACATCTAACGATGATTACTTTTTCACTGAAATGAGGCATATAGAATGTCTAGAAAGAATTTTATTAGAACTTAATAATTCAATTCTTAATTTAAAGTTTCCTGAATTATGTTCTGAACATTTAAAATTTGCTCTTATGGTTACCGACGAACTTTATGGAAATACAATGGACGATGAGAAACTTGGGATTATATTTAAAAAATTTTGTATTGGAAAGTGAAATATGTTTCACGTGAAACATAAATCTTTTGACGTTGCTGTTATCGGCGCAGGTCATGCTGGGGTAGAGGCAGCTTTGGCTTCATCCAGAATGGGAGCTGATGTTTGTCTTATTACTTTCTCTCAAGATGACATTGGAACTATGTCTTGCAATCCTGCCATGGGAGGTCTTGGCAAGGGGCATTTAATTAGAGAGATTGATGCATTGGGAGGTTTAATTGGCAGATGTTCAGACTTATCTGGAATTCAATTCAGAATATTAAATAAAACAAGAGGTGAAGCTGTTCAAGGCCCAAGAGCACAAATAGATAGAAACTTATACAAAAAAAATGCAAAAAAACTTCTTCTTTCTGAAAAAATTGAAATGGTTTATGACGAAGTAATCGATATAGAAACACAAAAGACAAATAATAAAGAATGTATCAAGGGACTTATTACCGAAAAAAATGGCAAAATTTCTTGCAAGTCAATAATAATTACTACTGGCACATTTTTATCTGGAAAAATATATAGGGGGGAAGAAAAGTGGAGTGCTGGTAGACTTGGTGCAGATCCTTCTGTAAAGCTTTCTAATTTTTTTAAATCTAGAAAATTTATTGTTAATAGATTAAAAACTGGAACTCCTCCAAGGATTTATGCTAAATCAATAGACTTTAACAAATGTGAAGTTCAAAAAGGAGACAGATACCCTGAACCATTTTCTTTTTTGACGGAAAAGCTACCCAAGAAGCAAAGTGATTGCTATATAACATTTACTAACGCAAAAACTCACGGAATAATAAAAAATAATTTTAGTAAATCCCCAATTTACAATGGCTCTCTCGAATCTAAAGGCCCCAGATACTGCCCGTCCATTGAGGATAAAGTAAAAAAATTTAAAGACAGATCAAGACACCAAATTTTTTTAGAACCAGAAACTACTTTTGGAAATATAATATATCCAAACGGAATTTCTACCTCTTTACCAACGGAAATACAAATAAAGTTTCTCAAAACTATTAGAGGTCTCGAGAATGTTGAGATTGATAAATTTGGTTATGCAATCGAATATGATTGTATCGAAAGCTCTGAATTAACAGAAACTTACGAAACAAAAAAAGTTAACGGATTGTTTTTAGCCGGTCAAATTAACGGGACCACTGGATATGAAGAAGCAGCGGCACAAGGCATTCTTTCAGGTATTAATGCATGTTTGAAAATCTTAAAAAAGCCTCCACTAATTATTAAAAGATCATTAGGTTATCTAGGTGTTTTGACTAATGATTTATGTAAGGGAGGGTTAATTGAACCCTACAGAATGTTTACTTCCAGAGCAGAATATAGATTATTTCTTAGAGCAGACAATGCAGACGAGAGATTAACGGATATTGGTATAAAAATTGGAACAGTTTGTTCTAAAAGAAAAAAAACGTGGCTTGAAAAAAAGAAAACTATTAGAAGATCCCTGGAATTACTTAAAAGTTTAAAGGCATCACCGCAAGTTTATGGAAACTTTGGTTTAAAAATAAATAAAGATGGAAAAAAAAGAAGCGCTTACGAAGTGTTAGGGTTTCAAAATGGAAATTGGGATATAATTTCTAATATATGGCCAAAAATTAATGATTTAAAAATTGACGAAAGAACAAAAAAACAAATAAAGGCTAATTCCTTTTATAAAAGATATTCAAAAAGACATTTAAATGAGATAAATGAACTACATAAAGATGAAAATCTTAAATTAAGAAAAAAAATTAACTTTAAAGAATGCAAAGGGTTATCAAATGAAATAAAAGAAATCTTAACTAGGCATTCTCCTAAAAACATTGGCGAGGCTAAGAAACTTCCAGGAATGACACCAGCAGCAGCGGCTATTCTGTTGAGATTTGTAAAGAAATAATTTGAATATAGAAATAAAAAAAAAATTTTTCCAAGAATCATTTAATGTTTCACGTGAAACATTAGAGAAATTTTCTTTTTATCATGAAATTTTGATCCACAACCAAAGAACTATGAATTTGATAGGAAAAGGTAGTGTTGAAGATATATGGATAAGACATTTTTGTGATTCAGCAAAAATTTTTGTTATAATTAAAGGAGTTTTAGTTAAAAAAAATCTTTCTAGACCCAAAATATGTGATGTGGGTTCAGGAGCGGGGTTTCCTGGAATGGTTATAAGCTTATTAATGGAAATGAATGATTGCGCATTCAGAATGGATTTGGTTGAGTCTATCTCAAAGAAATGCACTTTCTTGGAGGATCTTAAAAAATCTCTTCGTGTCAAGGTCCGCATTATAAATGAAAGAATTGAAAATTTAGATATATCATATGATATTATTGTATGCAGAGCCGTTGCGCCGTTAACAAGATTTTTACCAATGGTATTTAAAAATCTAAAAAAGGAGTCTATTTTGATAATACCAAAAGGTAAATCCTGGAAGTCTGAAATAGAAGAAGTAAAAAATAACTGGAAATTTTTAATTAATATTGTTAAAAATAATAAATCTATAGATTCATCTGGTGGAGTGACTTTGGTTATAAGAAATTTAAAGAAAAGATAATGAGAACAGTTTTTTCAATTGTAAATCAAAAAGGTGGAGTTGGTAAAACAACAACTGCAGTTAATCTGGCAACCGCCCTGTCTATATCAGGAAAGTCATGTTTAGTGATCGATTTAGACCCTCAAGGCAATGCTAGCACTGGTTTTTCAATTCCTTCAGAGCAAAGAAACCCTGGTACTTACGAGGTGCTTACAAAAAAAATTGATATGGGAGATGCTATAAAAGCAACTGAAGTTAATGGGCTGGGAGTTGTTCCAGCGAGGGTCGCACTAGCCAATGCAGAGTACGAATTAGTTAATTATGAAGAAAAAGAATACTTACTAAAGTCTGCAATTGATAAACTTCCTCAACAATATTCAGCAATAATTGTTGACTGTCCTCCAGGCCTTGGTTTTTTAACAACTAATGCTCTTGCCGCATCCCATAAGGTTCTTGTTCCACTTCAATGTGAGTTTTATGCCCTTGAGGGATTAAGTCAAATATTAAGAGTAATTAAAAAAGTTAAGTCAGACCTTAACTCGGAATTAGATTTAGACGGTATTTTATTGACAATGTATGATTCAAGAAACAGATTAAGTTTTCAAGTTGAAGAGGATGTAAGAGAAGTTATGGGTTCTGCAGTTTATAAAACAATTATTCCAAGAAACATAAAGATATCGGAGTCACCTTCCCACGGAAAACCAGTCCTTTTGTACGATCATACATGTATTGGATCAGAAGCTTACGTTGACTTGGCGGCAGAAGTGCTTCAAAAAGGAAATTTTGGAGGTGTCTCGTAAATGAAGGGATCTAGTAAACAAACTAAAACAGATAAAACAAAAAAAGCGATTATTTCTCGAAAAAAAAAAAGTACAAAGTTGGGACCAAAAAAACTAGGAATGGGTTTATCTTCTCTACTTTCAAAAGATGAAGAGTTGGCTTCTGTTATTAAATCAAAGATAAAAGCCGTTTCAAAAAATGAAAAAATTAAGTCTAAAACAATTTCTGATGGAATAGCTAGTATAAATGAAAAAATCAATTTAGCCTCCGGCGTTCCTCCCTCTAATTCTCAAAGGACTCTCCCTATTCAATACCTAGTATCGGGAAAGTTTCAACCGAGAAAAAATTTTGACCAAACAGAATTAGAAGAGCTAGCTGAATCAATTAAGTCTAATGGGGTATTACAACCTATTTTGGTAAGGCCTTTAAGTAATTCTGGTAAGAGCTTTGAAATAATTGCTGGTGAAAGAAGGTGGCGAGCATCTCAAATAGCCAAGTTACACGAGGTACCAGTAATCATAAGAAGTTTCAATGATGAGACAGCTTTAGGTGTTGCAATGATTGAAAACCTGCAAAGATCAGATTTGAATTTAGTTGAAGAGGCTGAAGGATACAGGGCTCTGATGAATAATTTCGAATATACGCAAGAAAAACTATCGATCCATCTTGGAAAAAGTAGAAGCCATATTGCAAACGTTTTGAGAATACTTTCTTTACCTAAATATGTAAGAAGGCATATAACTTCAGGCGACATTTCCTTTGGACACGCAAGAACCCTAGTAACTCTACCTGAAGATAAAGCAAATCAAATAGCTGATGAAATCATCGACAAAGATTTGAGTGTAAGACAAACAGAGAAAATAGTTTCTGCATTTAAGAAAGAAGAAAAGATTTCATATGGTGGCAAAAGTTTTTTACAAGATAAAAATGAAGAAGAAGATCCAAATATCGTAAACTTGGAAAGGGAACTGACGGGTCTATTAGGATTGAAAGTTGTTATAACTCATAAGTCAAATAATTCAGGAAATATGAGCATTTTTTACAAGAACCTTGATCAATTGCAACCTATAATTGATAAATTGAAGTGGCGACCAAAGTAAAGGTTTTTTGATGCGAAAACTTATACTCGATACAGAAACAACTGGTCTAGATTACGAAAATGATAGAATCATTGAAGTTGCTTGTTTAGAACTATTTGATGATATCATTACTGGTAACACTTTTCATAAATATTACAACCCTGGAGAAATTATAATATCGGACCAGGCAGAGAAAATTCACGGTTTAAGTAACTCATTTTTAAGAAAGTTTGACAAATTTGATGATCAAATTGATGAATTTATAGAATTTATTGCTGATTCTATTTTGATTATTCATAATGCTCAATTTGATATTTCAATGTTAAATAATTCTTTAAAAAGGTCTGGTAAGCCGGTTATTAAAGACTCTAGGACTATATGCACGTTGGAAATGGCAAAAAAAAAATTTCCTGGTAGTAAAAATAATTTAAATGCTTTGTGCAGGCGTTTTAACATTAGTCTTGAGGATAGGGTAAAGCATGGTGCCCTTACTGACTGTAAATTGCTTTCTGAAGTTTACATTGAATTACTAGGCGGAAGACAAGAAAAACTTTTGTTTTCACAAAAAGAGAAAATTGAAAATCAGATATCAGATAAACGAGCTAAAGAATTGGAATATGATTTAGTTGAATTGTCGGAAAAGGAATTAAATGACCATACTAGAATGTTAAAAAAATTATCTAACTCAATCTGGTAAGTAATACCCTCCTACATTTAGTTTTTTTGTTTATAAAATAATCTAGATATTGATTTTGTGGATAACATTGGTCACAAAAAAAAAAAAACCTAGATTTTCTCTACTTTTTGTGCGATTATCCACAGGCTTGGGATTAAAATGACTTGTTGGATGATGGGAACAACAAATACTATAAATTTGTCTAAATTGACAGCTGTATTTAATACAACTTCGTCATTATTATTTTATTTTTTAAAATTTTTTCCTCTAATTCTAGTAGTTTTAGGGGTTTTGTCTTCACATTCATATTCTGCCCCCCCAAGAACACCCAGCCAAGCCCTACCAAAGATGTTTCAGCGTCCTGCTACTCTTGACTATTATGAATTTAAGAAAAGAGAAAGTGTTATTCCAAAAAATCCAGAAATAAGTGCAGAACAATTTGCGGATCCTGGTATAAAGATAACTCCAGATACTTTAATTATTCTAGCACCTGACGTTCTTCAAAATATTATTGATTTGGAAAAGTACAGGGAAAAAATAGTTGGTAAATCACAGAATATTAATGATTTATATTCAATAGCTTTCGAAATAGAACAAGATTTTAATCAAAAGGGTTACCCACTTGTTAGAGTAGTACTCCCTACGCAAGAGCTAGAACCTGAACAGGCCACAATTTTTTTCAAAGTAATAGATGGTTTTATTGAGCAGGTAGATCTCTCAAAAGTCCCCAAAAACCAAGTCATGAGAACATACTTTTACTTAAAGCCACTAATACGTAAAAAGGCTTTATCATTAAAGCAAATGGAACGTCAATTATTGTTGGCAGGAAATTCTGCTGGTATGACTTTGTCATCAACTCTTGCACCAGGATCGATTCAAGGAGCCACAACACTCGTTGTGGAGGCAGATCATCAACTAATTTCGGGAGGTGTTTCGTTTGATAACTCACAAAGCAAAGAATTAGCTCGTCAACAGGGACAAATTCGAGCAGAAATTAATTCGCCTGTGGGGCTTGGTGAAACAATATCTCTTTTTGGATTGGCTAGACCTACAGAAAAAGGGATGAAAGGTTCAGGTCATGAAGTGCCTATTCGTGCAGGAGGTGTTTCCGTATCTGTACCAATAGGTGATAAGGGTTTGACTGTTGGAGCCTCCTACATGGAAAGTATGACCAGACCGGGTGGAGAAATTGAGGAATTAGCACTTGAAGCAAATATGAAAGCAGCATCTGCTACTATTTCCTATCCATTAGTATACCAAAGAAATATTGCTCTGTTTTCAAGGGCATCTATTAACTGGACAGATGAAGTTCAGCATACAAGTGCCGGTGGTACGGATGAGGATTTAACTCATGACAGAATTACGAGTATGAGGATAGGCACTAGTTTTAACGGGTGTTTTATTGGGTGTCTGGGTGTTGACGCTGAAATTTCTAAGGGTATAGAATTAGGAGCACGATCCAACAGTCAAGTTGGAAACGGAACACCATTGTCTCGATCATCAGCAACAACAAATTTTACACATTTCAGGTTTAATACAAATTATACAGTTAATCCGCATAAGGATTATGTTTTCAAATTAAATGGGGGTGGTCAGTATACTTTGAATGATCTTTTAAATTCAGAACAAACAGGTATAACAGGCGAAAATAGGTTAAGTGGTTTAACATCAGGATCTATGTCCGGTGATGAGGCTTGGTATGTCAGAGGACAACTAAATAGAAACATTTTATTGGGAAAATCAATAAGGATTTCTCCTTATATCTATTCTGCAGCTGGAGTTGCATATATAAATCAACCAACATCAACTGAAAGAGCTGCTACCGCAGCAAAAGCCGTAGGTATAGGATTAGAAGTATCGGGTAGAGATAATTATTTTTTTGATAAATCCATATCAGGAAAGGTTGAACTGTCGAAAAATTGGGCAACTAGTAATTTTGAGGACGTATCAGATGTAAGGCTTAATAAACGACAAATGTTTGTACGTTTGTCAATGAATTTCTGATTTAAGATTTTGCAGTAAATGGGGGGAGTATCTTTAAATTTTTTAAAAAGAAGGTTTTAGTTACAGGTGGCTTTTTAATTTTTGGAGTTATCTCCAATTTCCAAGCATTCTCCGCTAAATCTCAAGAAATGCCATCGGGAGCTTCAGTTGCTTCTGGAGATATTAGTATTACTGGTACTGGATCAAACCATCTTATTATTGACCAAAAAACCAATAAATCAATAATAAATTGGGATAGTTTTTCAATTCATTCAGGAGGAAGAGTGGATTTCAACCAACCCTCATCACAATCGTTTTCTCTTAATAGGGTGAATGGTTCAACTCCTTCAAATATAGCTGGGCAATTAAATTCTAATGGAAAAGTAATGTTAATTAATCCAAATGGAGTAGTGATTACGCCAAAAGGAGTAATAAACACAGGTTCTTTTACTGCATCAACCTTAAATATAAAAAATAAAGATTTTTTAAATGAAAATTATAAATTTGAAGGAGGCGGCTCATCAAAAGGAGTATCTAACGGAGGAAAAATAACAATTGGCGGCGGTCATGCAGCATTTCTTGGAGGATATGTATCAAATTCTGGTGTAGTAACTGCTAAATTAG
>MDSZ01111031.1_pt1 | contig 14301 bp, 12 predicted proteins | sample 811201 | NCBI WGS metagenome assembly MDSZ01 (sample SAMN05326647, study PRJNA326480) | marine metagenome | isolation source: seawater | place: Indian Ocean: North | collected 2010
ACATCATTAAACCAAATAATTAACTCACATGTTCATATTGAAAAATTCTATGAAATAGAAAAAAATAAAACGCTTAAAAATGATAATAATTTCAAGATTTCTAATGATGGTATTATCGGAATGGACAATGTGAGTTTCAAATACTTAAACAGTGATATAAAAATATTTGAGGACGTAAGTTTTAATATCAGAAAAAATACTCATACCGTCATTACGGGTCCTAATGGATCAGGTAAAAGTACATTACTAGGGTTACTTGCAGGAGTTTTCTATCCTGACAAAGGTCAAGTATATTCATTTTCAGATAAATTTGGTTATATTGGTGCAACACCACTTATATTTAGTTCAACTTTATATGAGAATATTATGTATGGAAATAATTATGAAGTTGAAGAAGAAGAAATCCTTAATCAATTAAAGTTATTGCAAACATTTAAAGAAGATGAGAGTTACAGTTTAGGTAGAAAAATAAGCAACAAAACATTATCAAGTGGACAAATGCAGAAAATAGCATTTGTTAGAGCATTAGTAGCAAAACCAGACATTCTTTTACTTGATGAAGCAACTTCTAATCTTGATGATTACTCAAAAGAAACAATATTTAACTTATTAACAAAAAAGAATATTACAATTATAAATTCCACCCATGACCCAGATCGTTTTAAAAATGTTGATTTGAATTTGGACATTAATTTAAATAATGAAAAAAGAGAGATAACAGAAAAAAAGTTTGATTGAGATGAAAAAACTTTTAGTCATTCACAATAAATATCAGATTCTTGGAGGTGAAGATTCAAACATACATGATGAGATTGACCATTTAAAGAAACATTATGAGGTCAAATATTTGGAATATGATAATTCAGAAAAAATAAAGTTAGTAGATTTAATTGGATTTGTAACTAGATCGAATATTAATTCTAATAAAAAATTAATATTCGAATTAGATACTTTCAAACCAGATGCTGTTTATATACACAACACATGGTTCAAAGCAAATTTGGGAATTTTTAAAATATTAAAAAATAGAAATATAACCACTCTCTATAAGATTCATAATTTTAGATATGATTGCGGAAGATTTTTATTAGCATCAAAACACCTTCGAGGAAAAAGAAATTGTGATGCTTGTTATTTTCAAAAGAAGTTCCAAATATTTAATAAGTATTATCAAAATTCATATTTGAAATCCTTTTTTCTAATATTTTATTCAAAAAAATTATTCAGAATAATAAAAAGGTATCCAATAAAAATACTTGTTTTAACTAATTTTCATAGAAGATATTTAGAATCAATGGGTGTAGATTTGTCCAAAATTTACGTATATTGTAATCCTATTAATTTAAATAATATAAAACCACAAACGTCTGTCCATTCTAATTATGCAGTCTACGCAGGGAGGCTTACAAATGAAAAAGGTATTGAGAGTCTTTTAGATGCATGGTTACTAGCAAACATCACTGAGTTAAAATTAAAAATTATAGGTTCTGGAAATTTAGATTCTAAATTAAAGAAAAAATACAAGAAAGACAATATAGAATTTGTTGGTAATTTGTCAAATCACGATACTTTATTAGAGATTAAGAACTCTCTTGCAGTAATTACAGCTACAAAGATGTACGAAGGCCAACCAAGGCTTCTTTGCGAAGCATCAAGTTACGGTGTTCCATCTATATATCCATCTTTTGGCGGTATGGACGAATTTTTTCCTTTGAACTATTCATTATCTTTTAAACAATTTGATTATGAAGACTTAAAGTCAAAAATATATGAGTTAGAAAATTTAAATAAATTAAATAAGCTTGGTGAAAGTGTATATGAGAATATTGCTTCAAAATTAAACCCCAAAAAACTTCTTGAGCAATTTCAAAATATTATTGACGATGAATAAAATAAATAATAGAAAAATATCAGTAATACTATCTGCAAAAGATTCTGAATCTTCATTGGGCAATGCCATAGAAAGTATATTAAATCAAACATATGAAAATTTTGAATTACTAATTATGGATGATGGCTCAACTGATAATACTTACCAAATAGTTAGTCAATTTTCATCTCGGGATAAAAGAATAAAATTATTAAAAAATAAAGAAAATCAAGGATTAACAATTTCATTAAATAGATTAGTTCAACATTCAAGAGGTGAATATATTGCAAGACAGGATGCAGATGATTTTTCTTATCCAAATAGGCTAGAAGAACAGTATAAATATTTAATTTCTAAAAATTTGGATGCTTGTACGACAAAAGCGATTTCATTACAAAGCTCAAAAATAATACATAAAAAATCACAATATCTACCAAAAAAAATAGTAATTAAATTTAAAAACCCATTTGTACATGGAACTTTACTGATAAAGAAATCAATTTTAGAAAGACTAAACAATTATGATGAAAATTTTTATTATTCTCAGGATTATAAATTAGTAACAGATCTAATTGACTCAGGTTATAAAATTAATATCTTGAATAAAGTTTTATATAAATTAAATACTGAAAACAACATCTCATCAACAAATAAAGAAGAGCAGGAATACTATGCAGACTGTGTTAGGAAAAATTTAACACCATTAAGGTAAAAGTTCTATTTAAATCCTAAAATACATCTATCCAACATTTGGGTAAAAGAGTATTCTGATTTCAAATTAAATTCATTTTGTAGTTTTTTTGGATTTGATACAATTTTTTCAGGATCTCCTTTCCTCAATAAATTTTTATCAATTTCTACATATTTTTTCCAATCTAGTTCAAAATGATTAAATACGTACGTAACCACTTCTTTTATAGAGTGGCCTTTTCCTGAGCCTATAACATAATCAGGAGTCGATCCATTTGTTGTAATTGCATATATAGAATTTACAATATCTTTAACATATGACCAGTCTCTTACATAATCTAAACTACCGAGTGTTAAATTATTTTCTTTACCCTTCTTTATATTTCTTGCTGAGTGAATAATTTTCATGATTAAATAGTTATTTTCTCTAAATTCTGACTCATGGTTGAACATTATTCCTGAAAATATTTTCCAATCATACTTTTCATATAGTTCTTTTACTTTTAAATGGTTAACCAGCTTGGCTTCAGCATACGGTGAATTAGGATTAAAATTTGAATTTTCATCAAGATGACCACTATTATTCCCAAACATTTCAGATGAAGATGCCTGATAAAAAGTTGCAAAATTATTTGTTTCGATCAAACTCATAATTAAATTATTAAAAATATTTAAAATTAAATCTTTATTTTCAGTCTTTATATAAGATTCATACACAGAACTTGGTCCTGAAAAATTATAGACAGCGTCAGGCTTTTGTTCAGAAATGAATTGTTTTACAATATCGTAATGATTTAAATTAATATTGAATATATCTATATTACTAAATTCTTTTAACCCTAGGTATTTTAGTTTTTTATAAATATTTTTCTCAGCATCAGATCTTGATATGCCTAAAATTTTCAAATCTTTATTATTTCTTATTAAATAATTAGTTAAGAATATACCGTCTTGACCAGATATCCCTGTAATTAAGATTTTTTTCATATTTGTAGTTTAAAGCAAGTAATAGAATTAAAGAGATATAAAAAACTTATGAAAATATATTTAAGTAACATTAATGAATCCTGGGTTGTTGATCGATTTAGAAATGATTGGTATTTAAATAATAAAGATATTTCAACAAATAAGATTAATAAAGCTGATGTCATATGGATTATTTCTCCATGGTTATGGAAAAAAATCCCTAAAAGACATATTAAAAAGCATAAAGTAGTATGTTCAATTTATCATATTGATTTCAATAAATTCAATAAAAATGATGAACTTGAATTTAGAAATAGAGATCAATTTGTTGATTTATATCATGTTATTTCAGAAAAGACGAAAATACATCTTCAACAATTGACAGACAAGAAAATAATATCAATACCTTTTTGGGTAGATCAAAATGTTTGGTTTGACATCCCAGAAAAGAAACAACTACGAGATAAATATAATTTTAACGAAGAAGACTATTTAATTGGAAGCTTTCAGAGAGACACAGAAGGGCATGACCTTAAATCACCAAAATTAATAAAAGGGCCCGATGTGTTTTTAGATATAGTTAAGAGACTATTTGTAGAAAATAAAAATTTAAAAGTAGTTTTAACAGGTACAAGAAGAAACTACTTAATAGACAATTTTGAAAAACTTAATATACCTTATGTATATTATGAGATGACAGATCTTACAAAACTTAATGAACTTTACAATATTCTAGATTTGTATTTAGTTACTTCTAGATTAGAAGGAGGTCCTCAAGCAATCCTCGAATGTGCAATTTCTCGAACCCCAGTTCTTTCAACAGATGTAGGTATAGCATCTGAAATTTTAAATAATAAATCTATATTTAATATTGACGAATTTGAATTAGCTAAAGTTGATATTGAGTATGCCTATAAAAATAGTTTAAGGTTTACTATTCCAAAAGGAATGGATAGGTATATTGAAATGTTTAATGAGGTATATGAAAGTTAGTATTGGCTCTAGAGTAGTCGAAGGACCTTGGGGCGGAGGAAACCTATTTGTAAGAAACTTGAGCAAATATTTAATAGATAATGGTCATAAAGTAATATATGATTTATCCGAACCCGATATTGATTTAATAGTATTAACTGATCCAAGAAGTAGAAAAGAATCTACCTCTACTTATAATCATGAAGAAATAGAGAAATATAAGAAGCATGTTAAAGAAAATACAATAGTTGTACAAAGAATTAATGAATGTGATGAGCGTAAGGGAACAAAAAATATAAATCAATTTTATTTGAAAGCTAGTAATGTTGCAGACCATGTAATTTTTGTTAGTTCATGGCTAGAAGGAATCTACTTAGAACTAGGAATGGATAATGAAAAAACTTCAGTCATACTATCAGGATCAGACGAACAAATATTTAATGATTATGGTTTGGTGCATCTTGATAAAAGCAAAAAAATAAAAATTTTAACACATCATTGGAGTTCAAATAGAAACAAAGGTTTTGATATATATGAATTTATTAACAAACTTATTGATACAAAGAAATGGAAAGACAAACTCGAGTTCACATATATTGGAAATACTAGTGACGAATATGATCTTAATAATACAAAATTAATTAAACCACTTGCCGGTAAAGAGTTGTCAAATGAAATAAAAAAACATCACATATATGTAACAGCTTCTATAAACGAACCTTCTGGCAACCATCATATTGAAGCTGCACAATGCGGGTTACCAATATTGTATATTGAAAGTGGTGGGATTCCAGAATACTGCAAAGGTTTTGGTCTAGGGTTTAGTGATGATTTTGAAAAAAAACTTGAACTTATGATAGATAATTATGAACAATATAGAGCACAAATGAAAGATTATCCTTTTAATTCTGAAATAATGTGTAAAGAGTATTTAGATTTATTTAGTGACTTAATAGAAGATAATAATTATGAGACTGGAAAGCCAAACACTTTATTTAAACTCATTTATTTAACAAAGCAAAAATTTATTAAGATAGCGAGAGATCGATTATATTTTAAAACTAAACAAATATTTGGAAATATTTTAAGAAAGGTAATAAGAAAAAATGGATAAAAAATTTTTTCAAGAAGCGCCTTTTATGGGTGTAGAATTTATAAAACAACTTAAAGAAAAAGATAGTTTTAGATTCAGACCTTCACTTAGAGGGGTTACCGATTATGGAAATTCACTTTCTCTAGGTTTTAGTTGTTTAGCTTTGAAATCATTTTATATGACTTCTGAATGGAAAGCTTTAAACAAGAAAGAACAAGAAGATTGGATAAAATATATTAATTCTTTTCAAATAGAACAGTCTAGCTTTCCAAAGAACTCTTACATAGATAAGACAATTATTGAAAGTTACAAAAATGAAAAATTTAATGAAAAGATTAAAAATTTTATTAAATTGTTGTTAAGTTTAAACCCAAATTATAATTTCGATTCAAAAAAGGTTAAATTAAATAAGGCGATAAATGCTGAATCAAAGCAAGCGGTCTCGACCTTATATGAAATAGGATCGTCAAATAATAAAAAAATCAATGAAATATATTTTGAAGGAGAAAATATTATAAATTATCTTAATAACTTAGACTGGTCAAAGCCCTGGGCTTCTGGAGCACAGTTCTCTTCAGTGTGTGTATTTTCCAAAACTCAAAATTTAGGATTTGATAGTGAATTAGAAACTTTCATTGACTCAATTGCCGATAGTAATACAGGTTCATATTTTAAAGAATATCCTAAAACAAATAGAGAAATTATAAATGGAGCAATGAAAGTTATTTCAGGCCTTGATTGGTTAGATAAAGAAATTCACAATCCAAAGAATCTTATTGATTTTTGTTTAAATAATTCTCCAATTCTTGAAGGTTGCGATGTTGTTGATTTTGTATATGTTCTATATAAATGTTCGAAACAAGTTGATTATAGAAAAAAAGAAATAGTTAACTTATATGAAAATATCTTATTGGATATAGAAAAGCTTTTTGTAAAAGAAGATGGTGGTTTTTCTTACTTTATAAATAAATCACAAACTCACTATTACGGTGTAGAAATAACAGAAGGTTCAAAATCTGCAGATATTCACAGCACTACTTTATGTATTTGGTCAATTATCATGATATTAGACATTTTGGAAAAAATTGACCCTAAAATGAATATAATTAAACCTTAATTAAAACATTGAGGAAAGTTTGATTGAATTAATTTTAAAAAATAAATATTTTAAATTTATAGTCTTAGGTTTCTTTATCCTAGTTTTTTTATTTGGTAGATCATTTATGGGAATATATATATTTGGATTTAGAATCGGAGAACTATCAATGGGATTTTCGTTACTTTTTTTTGCTATATCTTATTTAACATTTTATAAAAATAGTTTCTTGGACAATCTAAATAAAAAAATATTTTTTTTAATATTCTCACTGATAAATTTAACTTTTATTATCAATGCTTTCATTATTGATAGCTCTGTCAGTTCTTATACGTTTAGATCTTCCTCTTATATTTGGACTTTAGGTTTTTTATTTTTTGGTTATCAATTTTTCAAATTTAATGAATTAAATAATAATCTAATATACATCGGCTTACCAATACTTATTTACATATATTTTTTCTCAATTTTTGGTCTTCCAGAAACAGTAATTGAGTTTATCTTATCAATATCTGATAAATTTGAACCCCATAAAGGTTCTGATTTATTAATTATTTATGTAACAATATTTTTTGTTATTAATAGAATTTTTCAAAATAAAAGAATAGGTTTTGAGGTTTTTTCACTTTTCTCAGCTGTTTATTTTCCTTTAATGCTATTTAAAAGTAGAGGCTCTTTCATAGCTTTTTTGATTTATATTATTTGTGAAGTTATATATTTTAAAAGTGTAATACGTTCAGGCTTTCGAAGAAATATACTGTTGGTTGTGTTAATGCTGTTACTACTATTACAATCTGTATTTTTCATATCTGGTTCAGGATTTATTAAAGCTGATGAAATTGAATCGGAAGTAGAGTATGTTGCTACCTATAGAAGTGATCCAGATGAAGAAGTTTTTAGACTTTTTTATATAGCTGAAGACACTCTTGGTTCTAAAACAACCAGAATATTTTCAAGTGACAATAATTTAAATTGGAGATTACAAATTTGGCAAGATGTAATATATGATTTAAGTAATAAAAACCTGTTTTTATTTGGTTATGGTTATGAGGATAAAATTCCAGCAATGTTGGATGAAGGGAGAAGTGGTTTAGATCGCTTAAATGAGAATGTTCATAACTATATAATTACTTTGCTGGCAAGGGGAGGGTTAATTACTGTTGCTTTATACCTCAGTCTTTATTTTTTAATTATAAAAACTTATAAAATTGGAACTAATTCAAACTACCTTCTCATTTACCTTGCACCTGTTTTATTTGTTACATTGTTTGATGTCGCAATGGAAAATTCACATTTTCCACTTATTTTATATTTTTCTCTAGGAATGTATTTCCATAAAAATAAAATATTTACTAATTACTGAAAATAAGAGTTAGAGTAAAACTATGAAAGCTTTTGTAACTGGAGTAACAGGCCAAGATGGTTTTTATTTAACTAAATTGTTATTAGATAAAGGATACCAAGTACACGGTACTATTAGAAGGTCATCAAGTTTTAATACAGAAAGAATTGACCCATTAATTTCTGAATATGAAGAAGGTGGGTTATTGAAGTTATATTATTCAGATTTATTAGATTCATCTTCTTTAAATAATTTAATTAGTTCAATTGAACCAGATGAGATTTATAATTTAGCTGCTCAGTCACATGTAGCGGTTTCATTTAAAAACCCTCTTTACAGCACACAAACAAGTGTAGTTGGTCCGATTACTCTTTTAGAGGCAGTGAAAAATAGTAAAAAAGACATAAAATATTATCAAGCATCTTCTTCCGAGATGTTTGGTGGGATTGATAATAATACTCTAAATGAAAACTCAAAGTTTACACCTAAGAGTCCGTATGCTGTTGGGAAGGTTTTTGCACATGAAATTACTAAAGTTTATAGAGAATCATATGGCATATTCGGAGTTAATGGAATACTTTTTAATCATGAATCACCATTACGAGGAGAAACTTTTGTAACAAGAAAGATTACTCGTGCTGTTGGAAGGATCAAAAATATGTTGCAGGAAAAGGTGACACTAGGAAACCTAGAAGCATCTAGAGACTGGGGTTTTGCTGGTGACTATGTTGAGGGTATGTATTTAATGATGCAGCACTCGATACCTGATGATTGGGTTCTAGCAACTGGAGAAACACATACAGTAAAGGAATTTGCAGAACTTGCTTTTAATGAAATTGGATTGGACTATCAAGAATATGTTTTGACTGACTCTAGGCATCAAAGGCCTAATGAGGTAAATCATTTACTAGGAGATCCTTCAAAAGCAAAATCTGAATTGGGCTGGGAGAACAAAACTTCATTTTCAACCTTGGTTAAAAAAATGGTCGAAGAAGACGTTTTGTTGGCAGAAAGAGAAAAAGTTTTATTAGAAAAAGGACTGCTTAAGCCTACCTGGGAATATCCAATAAAGAATTAAGACTTATTCTCAACAAACCAGTCATAAACATCATTTAAACCTTGTGATAATTTAATCTTTGGTTTCCAACCATATGAATGAAATTTAGAAGAATCTAAGAGCTTTCTTGGATTACCATCAGGCATATCTGAATTAAATGAAATCTCACCATCAAATTTAATCACTTCTTTTATTAGTAAAACCAAATCAGCTATAGATATTTCCTCGTTACTACCAATATTCAAGATTTGTTCAGAAAATAAATCATTTTGTAATATAAAACCAATAGCACTTGATAAGTCGTCAACATGCATAAATTCTCTTAAAGGCTTACCAGTACCCCATACTTCAAAATCTTTTTGGTTTTGTATCTTAGCATGATGCATTCTATAAATTAAACCAGGAATAACATGACTACTTTTATCTGAAAAATTATCATTAGGTCCATATAAATTTGTTGGCATCAAGTTAGTTATTTTATGCCCATGTTGTTTTGTGAGAGCATCTCCAATTTCAATAGCTGTTAATTTGGCCATAGCATATGGAGAGTTCGTAGGTTCTAGTTTTCCTGTAAGTAAGCTATCTTCAGCAATTGGATTTGTAGCACCTAGAGGATAAATACAACTACTCCCAAGATTTATAACTTTTATATCACTGAAGGGAATTAAACTTTCTAAAATATTTATATTAATTTTTAAATTATCTAATATAAAATCTAATCTTTGAGTATTATTTGCGTGTATTCCGCCAACTTTTGCTGCTGCATTGATTATTACATCAGGCCTTAATGTTTCTATAGTTTTTTTTGTTTCAATAAATGAAAATAAATCTGTGTCTTCCCTAGATGAAGAAAGGACATCAGAATCTTTCACTAAAAGAGGTAAGTTCTTTACTAGAGAAGTGCCAACAAGACCGCTTGAACCAAATATAAGTATTTTCATAATTTAACGATAATTATTCATCATAATATTGTCACTTTATTAATTAAGTTATATTTCTACTAAATAAGTTAGTGATAATTAAAGAAAATATTTAAATAACTTGTATGTTATATAATTAGAGAATGTGTGGATTTCTAGGGAAAATAGCCTTTACTGATTTTGATTCAAAAGAATTAGAACAGCCAAATTCTCAAATAATTTGCAGAGGTCCGGATAATACTAAAAAGTTTGAATTACTTAAAGAAAATTTAAAGGCTTCACTAATTTTTAATAGACTTTCAATTTTGGATTTAGCAGAGAATGCAAATCAACCAATGCACTCAGAAAATTCAAAATCTATTTTGATGTTCAATGGTGAAATATACAACTATAAAGAATTAAGAAAATATTTATCTACAAAAGGTTGCAATTTCAAAACAAGTCACTCAGACACAGAAGTTGTTTTAAATGGTTTAGAAATTGAAGGTATAGAGTTTATTAATAAACTTAGGGGCCAATTCTCTATTTTTTATCTAAACCAAGTTGAAAGAAAATTTTATCTAATTAGAGACAGATTGGGCCAGAAGCCACTCTACTTTTACAACAACAATGATTTATTTATTTTTGGTTCAAATTTAAGTGCGGTTAAACAATTGACTAATAATGAATCTTTAGCTCAAGATCAAATAAACAATTATTTAAAGTACGGAGTAGTTGGTGGGTCTAAAACAATTTATGAAAATATTTACAAAGTTTTACCAGCAGAGGCAATTGAGATTAATTTTTCAAACGATAGTTTTATAACGAATAATAAAAAATATTGGGATATAAATGAAAAAGTAGATAATTTGAAATTTGATAAAGAAGAGTTTTTTTCAATTCTATCTGAATCAATTGAAATGAGGCTTATAGCGGATGTTCCGGTAGCAAATTTTTTAAGTGGAGGATTAGATTCATCCACAATTGTAAAAAATATGTATGAAAATGATAATGAAATTAATACTTTCACTGTTTCTACTGAGAGTAAAAAGTATGATGAAAGTCTTTGGGCAAATAAAGTTTCAGAAAAATACAATACAAATCATAAAGTTTCTTACGTCTCAAGTGATTTGAATATACAATTAGCAAATGAAGCTATAGATTCATTAGATGAACCTTATTCAGACCCATCAGTTATACCTTCTTTTTTAATTTCAAATGAAATTTCTAAGCATTATAAAGTAGCTATTTCTGGTGATGGCGGTGATGAACTGCTTGGTGGCTATGAGAGAACAGAAAAGTCTCTTAAAAATATTAATAATTTTCAAAATATGTTTTCAAAACTTTACAAAATATATCCATCTTTTTTAGGGACAGGTGCAAACTTTTTATCAAAAAGCAATGAATTATCAACTAGATACAGGTCATTCTTGGAAGATGAGAATTTATTAAAATTATTAAAAATTAATTTAGACAATACAGATGATTACATAAATTTAAATAAAAATATTGATAGGTATAAGTCTCTTTTACTTGCTGATTATAACTTTTTTCTTCCTGACATGATGCTGTTTAAAATAGACAGGACTTCAATGGCGAACTCTTTAGAGGTAAGGTCGCCCTTTGTAGATCATAAATTAATTGAGTATATTCTTTCAAGAAGCACTGAATATAGAAATAGTAATATTAAAAAATCATTACTGAAAAATTACCTAATTGAGGATTTTGATTCAAATTTTATTAATAGGAAGAAACAAGGATTTGTATTTGATTTAGAATCCTGGATTTTTAATAACTTTGATTACTTTTATGATTATTTAGTAAATAGTGGAGTTTCAAGAATTGTTGATTTAAATTCATTAAAATTGTTAAAATTAAACAAGTCAAGGATTAATTCAAACAGAATTTGGAAACTCTACGTATTAAATAAGTTTATTTAATTAAATCTGTGTAATCTGAGTACATTTTTTCTGTTAATACTTCAAGAGAATTTGAATTAAGTATATCTTTTTTTGCATTCTCTGAAATATTATTGAGTTTCTCATCCTGATTTTTTATTTTTGAATACAAAGTTAGTAAATTATTTTCTTTAATTTCATATAAATATCCATTATTTTCATTAATTATAATTTCAGAATGATTTGGGATATTACTTGCTAAGACCACACAGCCTAAGGACATTGCCTCTAGGATAGTTTTTGGGTTACCCTCGAATAATGAAGTTGAAATAAAAAATTTATATTTTTTATATATATTAAGAAGGTCATCATGTTTAACATTTTTATGAATATTTAAATCAACATTTGATTCCTTAGCTAAGTTATTAAGATATTCAAATTTTTCTCCAGAACCATAAATATCAAGGACTATTTCCCCTTTTGTATTACTAAACTCATTTATCAAATACTCATAATTTTTTTGATCAGCAAGCCTACCTACACTTAATATTCTGTTTTCAAATCTTCCCAACAGACTTTCGCTGTCTGATTGGTAAACCCAATTTGGTCTTAACCTAACTTTTTCACTTGATTTAAACAAATTTCTATCACTATTGCTTGTGACTGTATATATGTCACAAATAAATAAACTTATATTAGTTAAAAACTTATAAAGAAATTTGATAATATAGTTTTTCTTCTCTTGAAGAGAGAATTGGTACATGTCATAACCAGTTCTAATTAATAAAGGTTTATTCGAAAATAATTTACATATTATTGGAATCCACGATCCGAGTAGTTGATGTTGATGTAATATATCAGAATTTCTTGTAATCATTCTAATTTTGTATGGAATTTTAAAAGAATTTAGATATCTCAGTACAGAATTATTGTTGTACTTTATTAAAGAATAAATAGGGACAACTTCGGAGTTTTTAATATTTGTATCGTATTTTAAATCTTCTTCATTACCGTATGTAACAAAAGTAAAATTTACTTGGTATTTTTCATTGATTTTTTTGTATATTTCTAACTCTCTTTCAATAGTCCCAGAATCGTACCAAGTCTTGAGGGAGTATCCGTAAGTAAAAAAAACAGTTATTTTCATACTCTTTATGATATTCAAATATAACACTAAGAAAACAAATTCTTAGACAAAAGTAATAGAAAGGTATTATGTAATATGTAATGAAAAATATAACCTTCATTTATGCAGGAAATAGAAGAGATAATTATATAAATAAGAATATTGAAGCTAAAGATTTTTATTATGGTTTATTTTCATTTCAAAATAAAAATAATAATATCAACATAATTGAGCTCGAAGAGCATCCTGGTTTAATGAACAAAATTTTACAAATAATTGATAAAATTTTACAAAAAATATTTAATTTACCTTTTTATCTTTCTAAAGTAACAACTATTAAAAATTTTAATATATTAAGAAAGTCAGACCATATTTTTATGGTTAATGAATCAGTGGGATGTTCCTCCTTGTTGTTACTTATTTTTCTTAAATTATTTTCAAAAGTAAAGGTTTCTTTATTTGTAATGGGCTTATATAGCAAAAAATTAAGACATAGAAAATTATTATTTCTACACAATTCGATTATCAAGTTTCTAGTATTTTTTATTGATAACTTGTTTTTTTTAGGAAAAGGAGAACTAGAAAAAGGAAAAAAATTACATAAGAACAAATCAAAATTAGTTTTTTTACCTTTTTGCATTGACACTGAATTTTGGTCTAAAAATGATAATTCTAATAACAAAGTTACAAATGATATTATTTTTGTTGGCAATGATGGTAATAGAGAAGTTGAGCTTTTAATTAAAATTGCAAAAAATTTACCGAATCTAAATTTTATTATTGTATCAAATCATCCATTATTAAGTGATTTGGATCTTCCAAATGTAAGGTTATTTAATACTTCCTGGGGTATAAAGTTATTATCTGATACAGATTTGAAAAAATTATATGAATCATCAAGATTAAGTATTATTCCATTAATTGAAACAACCCAACCATCAGGTCAAAGTGTAGCTCTACAGTCAATGTCATTGGAGGTTCCAGTTATGATAACCAAAACCGAAGGGTTCTGGGATCCACTTCTGTTTCAAAATAAAGAGGATTTATTTTTTATAACCAGCAATACATTAGAAGAGTGGACTGAAACGATAGAAGTTGCCCTATCTAATAAAAATTTAATGTCGAAAATTACAGCAAATGCAAAAGCAAAAATAAGAGAAAATTATAATTTGAATAAATTTTATGAAAATCTAATGCAGTATGTTAAATAAATAGAAAGTTACTTGATTTGTCAAAAGTAAGAGATTGTTAGTATTAACTATATGGAAAATGAAGTAATTGAAATATGTGGA
>MDSZ01119015.1_pt1 | contig 14301 bp, 10 predicted proteins | sample 811201 | NCBI WGS metagenome assembly MDSZ01 (sample SAMN05326647, study PRJNA326480) | marine metagenome | isolation source: seawater | place: Indian Ocean: North | collected 2010
GCAAGCTTTCACTGTAGCATTGCACGCCAGCTGCCTGACGGTTCCATTTTTCAACCGGAGCAGAGAATGACGAGAGAACAGACCCTTCGCTCCTACACCATCAATAACGCTTATGCAGCATTCGAGGAAGATATGAAAGGATCCCTCACACCAGGAAAACTGGCTGATGTCACCGTTCTGTCCAGGGACATCATGACAGTGCCCGAAGATGAGATTCTGGAAACAGAGATTGTTTATACCATCATCGGTGGAAAGATCAAGTTTAAGAAGAGTGATTAGAAAATGGGCGGGCTGACAGATCAACAGAGAAATAGTATCGAGAAAAATCCAGGCCGTATTTGACAGGGCCATGAACGTTTTGTCCAAGGGTGTCAGCTCAAATTTCTGATACTGAGAACCCGGAAAGAACGCCTGTGGTGATGCCGGATAAGTGCTTCGGCATGGAGAACAATATTTGCACCGGTGATCTTGTGCTGTTAACCATTAAAGAATTTGTTAATGGATTCCTATTCAAATAACTTATATAACTTATTTGTTTATTATTGTTTATTCAGGAGGATCGAAAATGAAAAAATTCACTATTCTTCCATTCTTTCTTTTATCCATTGCATTTTCCCAGTGGACAAGAGATCCTGTCGCTAACACGCTTGTCGAGTCAGCGGATGGTAACCAGTTAAATCCCAAAGTTGCTGTCAGTTCTGATGGCTCCGTCTGGGTAGAGTGGGGAGATAGAAGAGAGTATCCCGATTATGAATACCGCGTTGCACAATTTGATTTTTTTGGAAATCGCATTAATGAGGAGGGGGGATATATAATTTCAAACGCTCATTCTTCCAGTATGGCGGGTAATATCTACGGTTTTGAGTCAGATAAAGACTCTGGCATTTACATGCTATGGGAGCAAGTAGTAGACAGCAAAGATGCGTTGTTCTTGCAGCAAGTGAATCCAAATCTTGACCCGGCGGTTGACCATATTGTCTTTCAAGATGGTGGCGTTTTAGTATCTAATCATGACTCAGATCGCAAACATGGAAGTTTGCTTGTTATTGACCGGGACAATGTTTTTGTCGGGTTCATCAGTACCGGGGGAATTGGATCGAGAGAAGGGTACGTACAAAAATTTACTCAGGGTCGGAAGCAGTTTAACTCTGCAGTGATGGTGGCTAACAGCGGCACAGGTGCCAATGATGTGCTTAATATGATGCTAGTCCAGGGGCCGGATAACAGTGCCTTTGTTATTTTTGTCAATAACGTTTCCAGTACTGATACTGAGGCGCTACGAGTTAACCACATTGCCAGCGACGGTACAGTCACCGGAGGCACGGATAGTCCATCAGGGCTGGGGCTAGGTACACTGTCCGACAAAAGTAACTGGGAGATGGATGCTGTTTACGATGGCGACAAGGGTGTATATATCGTTTGGCGAAATGATAGCGATGAGACTGTTTATCAGCATGTTGCCTTGGATAACAACCAGTTGGTGGCTTCCAATGCTGCTGAGCCAATCGAAATCACCTCTAACACAGCTTCTTATGTCTATCCGCGCGCGGTTGGCGATAGTGATTATAGAAGTGGTACCCAGGGTCTTATTGTTCTTTTTTACGATTACTATGATGATACTTCATACGGTCTATATTCATCTTACATAAGTGGACCAACAGCGGAACCTTCAAGCCTTTTTCAGGTTACTGGCACCAACAGAAATGATTGGCCCTCCGGCCCCAACCCTGCCGGGAATGAATTTCATGAAATAACAAATACCCTTTTAGAAAAAGAGGCTACAGTTGCCTGGCGGGGTTCTTCTGACGGGAATCTCTATGTAAAAACAATCTTTGTGAATACAGACGGGAATGTAGACAGCACAACGCCTAAAGTTCTCGTTCATGACAGAGCCGGTGGATCCGGTGGGGAGGCGTGGTATTACGATCAACCGGGTTCTTATAGGTTGGCCCATGACGGAGTCGGTGGCGCTATTTTGACTTGGCAGCAGGATAGAAACATCGACACAGCTGCGGATATTTATATTCAGCAGATTGGTAATGACGGTATGCTGGGAGCGAATAATTTCACTCTCGTTCCCAATCTCCACGGGAATTTCCGTTTCATCTGGAACAGCCACGGTGAAATGACCCATTGGGACTTAAATGAAGGTACTCCACTTGGCCCTAATGGCGAGTGGCCGGCGGAATCTGGGGCCCATTATCTTTCTTATGGTGGTCTGTTGGTCATGGGATATGACGGTGAAGACCTGTTGCTGGGTGGCATAGGTAGAGATGAAGAGAGTTGGATTCCAAACTCCTGGGGCATTAGTTCTCATGTTGAAGAAGGCTTTGAATTTGTGTCCAGATACATGATTGATCAAACCACTGGTCTGAATGCAAAAGAGATCATTGTTACCAAGGACGGCGAGGATATGGTCTTGATTGGAACGAGCCTCAGTCACGATGGTCCTGATCCTTTAACGTTCGTCAGGGCCGGTTATGCCCTTGATTGGGATGTTTCTTATTCTGAGGATGTTGATTCTCCCGCTGAAGATGATCTTTCAGGTTCGGTAAGCTTTGATCTGGTAGATCCGATCAATGCCAACACCATTCCTGTGAAGGTAAGCTACATGTATGATGCTGACGGGGATGACGGTTCTTCGCCTGGTTATGTAGGTTCAGCCACCATTTTCGCAAATGAGATAGGTGTTGGTACGCACCTCTCATTTGACATGGATGAAGAAGACATTGAAGATGAAGTGTTGTTCGTTGAACGGCTTCAGTCAGAAACCGATTCTCCCAATGAGATAGCTCCAGCCAATTATGGTGTAATACAGGTGTCCGGGGCTGTAGAACTTGATCCTGGGGATGAAATGAATTTTATTACTGTTTTGGTGGCTACTGACTCTCCCGATGGTTTCCAGTCCATGTTGCAAAGTGCGCTGACCTATGTGGTGCTTGCCGGTATGGATGAATTCACTGCTGCTGTACATGAGCCGGTTCTATTGCCGGAAGAGTTCGCTCTTCACCAGAACTATCCCAACCCCTTCAACCCCGTGACCACTATCAGATATGACCTCCCTCAATTCTCGAAAGTGGAATTGACGATTATAGATTTGTTGGGGCGGAAAGTGAAGACGCTGGTGAATATGAGACAACAACCTGGAGTCAAAACTGTCATGTGGGATGGAACAGATGAGGCGGGAGGACAGGTAAGTGCTGGAATATATCTATATCAGATCAAAGCTGGGGAGCTTGAAAATACCAAAAAGATGGTGCTGTTGAAATAACCCCCATTAAATTTTTCACATGATTCACCAACAGCCTGTGAGTTCATTTGATTAGCTAGCTTCCTAGCTTCTTGCTTTCAGATACTGTACGATTAAATTTTGACCGTGATGACCGTTGAAAAGCCTGTCAGCATCAAATTCCTCTCGCTGTCATACGACATTCTTCCATTTGACAAACACAAAGGAAAATCACAAATATAATTATTGGATAAAATTGAACAGTAGCAATTACAGATAAGGAAAAGACAATGCCTAATCGAGAAAAATCCCAGGCCGTTTTTGACAGGGCCATGAACGTTTTATCCAAGGGTGTCAGCTCAAATTTCCGCTACTGGGGTCCTGATTCCACCCCGGTAGTGAAGCGGGGCAAAGGTGCCAAAGTGTGGGACGCCGATGACAATGAATATATCGATTATCGGCTGGGATGGGGTCCCATTATCCTGGGTCACGCTGATGACAGGGTGAATGAAGCTGTTGCCAAAGCCGTTGAAAACGGTACCACTTTCGCCGCTACTACTGAGCTGGAAGTGGAAGTGGCGGAAATACTGGTACAGATGATACCCGGTATGGAGATGCTTCGGTTTACCAACACAGGCACGGAAGCCACCATGCACGCCCTTCGGGTTGCCCGGGGTGTGACGGGGAGGGAAAAATTCATCAAGCTGGAAGGGCAGTATCACGGCGCCCACGATTATGTACTCTTCAGCACCGCCAGTTCACCTTTAGATAAAATGGGAGAGAGGAGTTCACCCGTTCCGGCGCAGATAGGTTCCGGCATTCCTGCCAAGATCAAAGAGTACCTCCACCTGTTACCCTTCAATGATTTTGAGGCGGCGGAAGAAACTGTGAAGAATCATCATGAGGAAATCGCTGCTATGATGATTGAGCCGTGTCTCGGCAATATTTCCGGTCTGGAACCGGTAGAAGGGTACTTGGCCCATCTCCGGAAACTTTGCGATGATCACGGTATAGTCCTCATCTTTGATGAAGTGAAAACAGGTTTTCGCCTGGCCAACGGCGGCGCCAGAGAAGCCTACGGTGTAATCCCTGACATTTCCACTTACGCAAAGAGCCTTGGGAATGGCTATCCCGTGGCTGCTTTCGGTGGGAAAAAGGAGATCATGGATAGGATCGGCGGAGGAGAGATAGCTCACGCCGGTACTTTCGGTGCCAACGGTTCCAGCATGGCGGCAGCAAAAGCAGTGCTGGAAATTCTGGAGTCATCGCCTGTCCTTGATGATATGTCCAAACGGGGAGAGATACTTAAGTCAGGCATGGACAAAGTTCTCACCGATGCGGGTATTCCTCATCAGGTGACAGGGCATCCCAATATGCAAGGTTTCCTTATCACGGAGACGCCGGCCAGTGAAGTCCGGGACCTGGCCAATCACGATGATAATTTTTACAATGCTATTATGGCCCACCTTTACGAAAATGGGGTCTGGGCGGAAATGGATGCCCGGGAACCGTGGTTTATTTGCGAAGCACACACAAACGAGCTGATCAGTGAAACGTTGAACAAGTTCGAGGATGCTGTAAAAGCCGCCAAGAACTGAACCTGTGAACACAACCCCCCTCTGGACGGACCAATACCCAAGGCCCGATGATTTACCGATCTCTTCCGACCTGCCATCTGAAGTAGATGTTGCAGTTGTGGGAAGTGGCTATACGGGACTCAATGCTGCCAGAGTGCTGGCGAAATCAGGAGCGTCTGTGGCAGTTTTTGAGAGGAACACCATGGGATGGGGTGCCAGTTCACGGAACGGCGGTATGGCAACACCGGGGCTGAAACAGGGTATGTCTACAATCTACAAGAAATATGGTGTTGAAAAAGGGCGGGAATTTTGGAAAGCGTCAGTGGCTGCCATAGACCTTATTGAAAATATCGTCAATGAAAACAATATAGATTGTGACTGGGCCCGGGTGGGTCATGTGGCTCTAGCCTCCAAGAAGTCTCACGTCACTGAATTAGAAAGCTATGCTAACTGGATAGGAAAAGAGTTTGGCCACAAAATGCGAATCATTCCCCGTGATCAACTAAAAGATGAGATTGGATCGGATTACTATTACGGTGCCATCTCGGATGAGATCAGTGCCGGCATCCACCCGGCGAAGTATGTTTTTGGTCTGGTACGTGCCGTTGGGAACCTGGGCGTTTCATTTTTTGAAAATACAAATGTGGAATCTATTGAAAATAATGTGACTGGTTTTCACATTGTCACCTCTCGGGGAGACCTGAAAGCGAAAGAGGTGGTTATGGCCACCAACGGTTATACCGACAGCACATTGCCGGGGCTGAAACCAAAGGTGATCCCTGTAGGTAGCTATATAATTGTAACGGAACCCCTTTCCAAAGATTTGCAGGATGAACTGAGCCCTAAACGGAGAATGTACTATAACTCCAAATGGTTCATCAATTATTTCAGGCTGACACCTGATGGACGCATGCTGTGGGGCGGACGTAACGATTTGAGTGTTGACTTGGATTTGGAGATAAGCTCAACAATCTTAGGCAGGGAAATGCGAACTGCTTTTCCTCAGCTGAAAGGTGTCCCCATAACTCACTCTTGGTCCGGTCAATTGGGAGTCACATTTGATCTTATGCCTCATATAGGGAAAGTGAATGGTGTCTGGTACGGAAACGGCTATTCAGGCCACGGCCTTTCCATTGCGACTTACCTTGGGACGGAACTGGGTCTCCTCATTTCAGGTCTGAAGGAACGAAGTCCTTTCCAGGAAATTAGTCACCAGACAATGTTCTTCTACCGGAACAAGCCGTGGTTTCTTCCCATGGCAAGCCGTTATTACCGCTTGCTGGACTGGTTTCCATAAAAGTTTCATCCGCTTTCCCTTGAGAAAGAAGCGGTGAGTTAATAAGTTTAACGATATCAGTTTTTGAATTCAAACACAAGGGTTCTGATGCAATGAGTAATAAGAATGGTAAAGCTTTGAAATCCCTGGCAACGGCGGACAGGGACGCTATCCTGAAAAATGCCGCCTCCAAAGTGCGGGACTACGTCTCCCTTCTGGAAGAACAGATCGAACAATTGAGCGCAATCGGGCTCGCCCTCTCGAAAGAGAAGGATATGCCCACACTGCTTGAAATGATCCTCGAAGAGGCAAAACGGATCACCAACTGTGACGGCCGAACACTCTATATGATGGAGGACGATGAGAAGCTGAAATTTGAGATTGTACGGACAGACTCCCTCAATTTCCACATGGGCGGTACCAGCGGTGAGGAGGTCCCTTTCTATCCTGTAAAGCTCTACCTGGAAGACGGCAAGCCGAACCACAGTATGATCGCCGCCTACGCCGGCCTGACAGGGGAGACCATCAACATTCCCGACGCCTACAAAGCGGAAGGGTTCGACTTTTCCGGTACCAAGATGTTTGATGAAAAAACGGGTTACCGCTCAACATCATTCCTCACAGTGCCACTGAAAAATCACCTGGACGAAATCATCGGCGTTATCCAGCTGTTGAACGCCCAGGATCCGGGGACGGGAAAAGTGATCCCGTTCTCCGAAGATGCACAAAAACTGGTGGAATCGCTATGCAGCCAGGCGGCAGTGGCTATAACCAACAAGCAGCTTATCGATCAGCTGGAAGAGCTGTTTGAATCGTTTATCAAGCTTATAGCCACTGCCATTGATAAAAAATCGCCCTACACCGGTGGTCACTGTATCCGAGTACCCACTCTAACTATGATGCTGGCTGATGCCGTAGAAAAAGCTGAGTACGGTCCTTACAAGGATTTCAGTATGACGGAGGAAGAGCGGTATGAGCTCTACATCGCCGGGTGGCTTCACGATTGCGGAAAAGTGGCAACGCCTACCCACGTTGTGGACAAAGGGACAAAGCTGGAAACCATCTTCGACCGGATCGATACCATCGATACCCGTTTCGAGGTGCTGAAGAGGGATGCCAAGATTGACTATCTTCAGAAACTGGTGAACCAGAAATCTTCCAGAAACGGCGAGGCAAAACAGCTGGAACGGGAGTACAAGGCGAAACTTCGTAAGATTAGGAAAGATCAGAAGTTCATCCAGGAGTGCAATATAGGCGGTGAATACATGGCGAAACCCCTCCAGGAAAGGGTCATCGGCATCAGTAAATACCCCTACAGGCAAGATGGAAAGAAACAGTCGTTTCTCTCCCATGAAGACGTTCGGAACCTCAACATTCCCAAAGGGACACTGCTTCCTGAAGAACGACAGATTATCAATGACCACATTGTCATCACTATCGACATGCTGAACCAGCTCCCGTATCCGAAACATCTGAAAAACGTGCCGGAGTTTGCCGGCGGCCACCATGAGAAGCTGGATGGGACAGGTTATCCCCAGGGATTGGCACATGACGATATGTCTCCGCAGGCGAAGATTATGGCCATTGCCGATGTGTATGAGGCACTTACCGCTGCCGACCGCCCATACAAGGATGGTAAGAAGATATCCATGGCAATGCGGATTATGGGATTCATGCGGGATGACTACCATATTGATCCGGACCTCTTCGAAATTTTTGTTAAGGAAGGTGTCTACCAGCAGTATGCCGAGGAACATGTCAAACCCACTCAGATTGATGAGGTCCAACAGGAAGCACTTCTCGGATGAAGAAAAACCCCCTTAAATCCCTGGACCGGTCCGGGCTTAAAGAGTACCTTTTCGAGATTCAGGACTACGTTGCTACTCAGTTTACCAGTGGCAAAGACATCGATGATTTTCTTGATAACACCAATATTTTCGATGAATTCGAAAAGGTTTTGCCCGACGAGGAGTACGGCATTTTTGTCATTACAATTCTCAACAAGATTCGTACTGATTACATCATTGAGAGATTGCTGGATGTGGTGGAAGGGTCACACAACAGGTCCAACGGGCACCTCCCAAAATCTTAAGGAAACTAATAATTTAGTGGACAATTCTTATGGGTGCTGAACCACTACTTTTTCTGGTCATTGTTACCGTGGCGCTTGTTCTGTTCGCCTGGGAACTGTTCCCAATGGACGTTACCGCCCTGGCGCTCCTTTCTGTTCTTCTCCTGACGGGTTTTCTAACACTGGACGAAGCTGTATCAGGCTTCAGCAACAAGGCGGTGCTCACCGTGGGTCTCATGTTTATTCTCAGCGCTGCCCTGGTGAAAACAGGCTTTGTGGAAGTTTTGGCTGAGCGCCTCAGCAGCTTCGGCGAACGGGGCTGGCTTGCCATCGGGTTGTTCCTCGTTGCCACCAGTTTAATCTCCGGGCTTATCAACAATACAGCTGCCGTAGCCATTTTCATTCCGTTGGCCATACATTTGGGTCAGCGGTTTCATATCTCTCCTTCCAAGATTCTCATGCCCTTATCTTTTGCCGGAATTTACGGCGGCATGCTTACCCTCATCGGTACCTCCACGAACTTGCTGGTGAGTTCCATGGTGGAACAGCAGGGGCATGCACCACTGAGGATGTTCGAGTTCTTCAGCATGGGTCTGGTGTTTCTTGTTGTGGGTACACTTTATAATGTATTCCTGGTGCCTAGGATTCTCCCTTCACGGGCGGGTATATCAAGCCTCACGGGCAAGTACCACCTTTCAGCTTATCTCACCGAATTCGAAATTGGTGAAGGTTCACCCCTTATCGGTTCAACTTGTCTGCAAAGGGGCGTCAACCGGATCTATGACATTACGGTCTTATCCATCATCAGGGGAGACCGTCACATTGAGACCGATCTGAGGAACCAGGAACTGAGAGAGGGGGATGTACTCATGGCCCGGGGGTCATTGGAAAAATTTGTCCAGTTTCGTGAGGAAGAAAAAGTACTCATGCTAACGGATAAAAAAATGAACCAGAACGAACTGACCAGCGGTGACAGTACCATCGTTGAAGGACTTGTGACACAAAATTCCAGCCTTATTGGAAACACGCTGAAAGACTTCAACTTCCGAAACAAATTCGGCTCATTTGTTTTGGCAATCAGACGGGAGGGAAAAACTTTGCGGGAGAAGATTGCCCGTATCCGACTCCAATTTGCTGACACACTTTTGATTTTTATACCTAAGTCCAGTTTCGCTTCTCTTATCAATAACCCCGATTTGGCCATTCTTCAGGAACACGATATTAGTCTCCATAAGGTGCGATTTTGGTGGTTGGCAATTGCTGTTATTCCCCTCATTATGCTTTTTGCTGCTACTGGGATTGTAGATATTCTCCAGGCCGCCCTTATAGGAACTGTGATTCTTTTTTTAGTAGGTGCCATTACCCCGCAAGAAGCTTATCATTCAGTAAATTGGTCCGTCATTGTTATGATAGCAGCTTTCATCCCTGTTGGAATTGCCATGGAACGGTCTGGTGCCGCCCACATCCTCGGTTCATCCATTATTACTTTTTCCGATATGTTTCATGCGGAATTAGCTCCTCGGGCTGCCATGTCTTCACTCTTTTTTGTAGCAGCGTTTATCACCTCTATTATGTCAAATAATACAGCAGCAATTGCCCTTGTTCCTGTCGCTTTTTCTATTGCTAGTCAAATGGGTGTAGATGTGAGACCGTTTATTTTTGCCGTGGCCTTTGGTGCGTCCACATCTTTCTCCACACCTATGGGTTACAAAACAAACCTCATGGTTTACGGTCCCGGTCAGTACCGGTTTTCGGATTTTTTGAAAGTGGGAACACCCCTTAATATTGCTTTTTGGTTGTTAGCCACATTTCTCATTCCCGTCTTTTGGCCGTTTTGAGTATTGTCTAAATTCTACCAAAGAGGAAACCAAGTTTGATAAAGTTATCACCCTCCTTACTCTCGGCGGATTTCTCCAATCTTTCTCTTGCACTGGATCAGTGCAAGGAGGGAGGTACTTCCATGGTCCACATCGATGTCATGGACGGGCACTTTGTCCCCAACATCACCATGGGTCCGGTGGTGGTAAAAGGTGTCAGGCGGGCGACAGATCAAATTCTTGATGTGCATCTCATGATCGAAAACCCGGATCGCTACATCACTGATTTTGCCAAAGCCGGTTCAGACATGATCACCGTTCATATTGAAACATGTCCAAAAGTGCGGGAAGTTTTTCAGCAGATTCGGAACGAAGGTGTCAGGCCGGGCATTACACTCCGGCCCAGCACCGATCTTGAAACGATAGAGGATACACTGGAAGATGTGGATCTGGTGCTGGTGATGTCGGTTGAGCCCGGTTTCAGCGGTCAGACATTTATCCCTGGAATGATGGACCGCATTGCCAAGGTTCGTGAATGGGTTGATAAAATGGAGAATGGCCGCCCCGAAATTTCTGTGGATGGTGATGTAAAGCTTCAAAACGCCAGAGAGGTGACCAATGCTGGTGCCGATATTGTTGTTTCAGGTTCCGGTGTGTTTGGCACTGATGATCCCGTTACCACAATGAAGGAGTTTGCAGCCATTGACGGATAAGAATATGAAAATACATTTAGCAACAGACCACGCCGGCCTTGAACTGAAAAATGCCATAGGAAAATATCTTACTGAAAAAGGTCATGACGTTACTGACCACGGCGCTCATGAATATGACGCCGAAGACGACTATCCCGATTTCATTTTTCCGTGCGCTGAAGCAGTGGCGACTGACCCGGAGAGTCGGGGCATTATATTAGGCGGTTCGGGTCAGGGCGAAGCTATGGCGGCCAACCGAGTGAAAGGTGTGCGGGCGGCTGTCTATTACGGTTCGAAAAAGGAAATCCCCAGGCTTTCCCGGGAGCACAACGATGCGAATATTCTCTCCCTTGGGGCTCGGTATATATCAGAAGAAGAGATATATGTTATTATTGACCAGTGGCTGGCTGAACCATTTTCTGGTGGTCGCCATCAGAGAAGGATAGATAAGCTGGATCAATGAAAAAAGGTGACATGCTTGCAAAAGCTTGAGTTTGATTAATTATTGTTTTCGACGGGCTCAGAATGACTTATCCTGTCTGTCAGGAAACTTATCCAGCAGGTATTCTGCCAAAGCAGTAATGGTCAGGCTGGGGTTTACACCCAGGTTTGCGGGCACAGTTGAACCATCCACAACATATAAATTATTATAACCGTGAATCTTACCATTATAATCGATAACACCTTTTTCCGGTGTATCGGACATTATGCAGCCCCCAAGGATATGGGCAGTTGAAGAAGTATTAAACAGTACTTCAGGTAAGCAACTACCCGGTTTTCCGTTTATCTTTTCTGCCATTCGTTGTGCAAACTCGTTGGCAATTGGTATGTAAGAGGGGATTTTTTTGTCAGTGTGCCTGTTAGAATTCATTGATCGGCCGCCCAGTCGCCACCAGCGTCGTTTATACTCCAGATTCAGGTAACTGTCGATTTTTTGCATAACCAGCAGGATTGTACTGCGCTGTGCCCATCCAAACGGTATAAGGAATCGAAGAAAGGTGAAAGGATGGCGGATGATATTTCCCAGAAAACGGAGCGGACGCGGCCAAGGTTTTCCGCCGCCAACCAGAAGGGTCGTCAGCAGAGCCATTGCATCGTGTCCTTTGCCGTAACGGCAGGTTTCAATGTGCGTATTTTCGTCGGGATAGATCCCGGATGTAATAGCGATTCCCTTGGAATAGTCGATCTCTTTCGTATTCGCGAATGTACCCAGAAGCGCTTCGCTGTTAGTCCGGGTGACATTACCCAGCCGGGATGAGATATGAGGCAATGAACCCTTTGCTTTACATTTATGTAGTAATTTTACGGTACCCATAACACCACCGGAGAAGAATACTCCTCCGGCTGTAAAATCCTCTCTTTTTCCGAAAAAACCACTAACCTGCCTGGTTTTTATTGTGTAACCGCCGCCGGCGGTTGGACGTACGTCAACAACCTGCCGGTTGGGAAAGATCTCTACACCCAATTGCTCAGCCAGGTACAGGTAATTCAGGTCCAATGTATTCTTGGCAGCATAACGGCAACCGGTCATGCAACCTCCGCAGGAAGTACATCCGGTACGGTCGGGACCTTTGCCATCGAAATAAGGGTCTGGTACGGTGACATTCGGCTCACCATAATAGATACCTACTTCATTTATATGGAATGTGTCCCCTTTGCCAATATCCGCGGCACATTCTTTCAGGAACTCATCAGCAGCGGTTATTTTCTCTGCTGGAGTAGCACCTAGCATACGGCGGGCTTTCTGATAGTAAGGCATAATGGTTGTCCGCCAGTCTGCCTGGCCCCAGGCTGGGTCATCCAGTACATCATCAGAAGGAATCAACAGCTGGTTGGCATAAACCAGACTCCCGCCGCCTACACCGGTACCGTGAAAAATGAAAACATCCTTGAGCAAAGTGAGGGCCTGAATACCGTAGAGCCCCATTTTCGGAAACCAGAGATATTTTCGAAGATTCCAGTTACGTTTAGGGAAATCCTTGGGTCGATAGCGCTTACCCTGTTCAATAACTGCCACCTGATAACCCTTTTCAGCCAATCTTAAGGCTGATACGGAACCACCGAATCCGGAGCCGATTATTACGTAGTCGTACTTTCTGTTCATACGAGAGAATCTACCGACAATTACTGGTTCAACTTAGATCTATCAGCAGTTTACCTATCTTTACATTGAGGTAAATCGAGATGGCACTCTTGATGATAGAAACAAGTGTTCTTGCAGATTGAAACTAGCATGAGCATCATCGGCACTTCTATCAGAACACCGACTACTGTTGCTAAAGCTGCGCCTGAAGATAATCCAAAAAGCATTGTTGCTGTTGCAATTGCAACCTCAAAATGATTCGAGGCGCCTATCATTGCGGAGGGAGCGGCATCGTGGTAAGAAAGCTTTAAAAGTTTTGCCAGGACAAAATACCCTAGTGCAAAAATGAGTACTGTCTGAATAAGAAGGGGTATGGCAATCCATATTATCGTCAAAGGATGCTCTAAAATTATTTCTCCTTTAAAGGAAAACAGGAGCACCAAAGTAGCAAGAAGTGCAGTGATGCTGACGGGGGTAAGCCAATGCAGGAATCTCTTTTGAAACCATTCATCTCCTCTGAATTTGACAATCCACTTGCGAGATAAATATCCAGCAATCAGTGGCAAAGCCACATAAATCACGACTGAAAGCAGTATCGTTTGCCACGGTATAGGCATGGCATTTACACCCAGCAGGAAGCCTCCCAGAGGTGCATAGAGAACGAGCATCGTGAGAGAGTTTAAGGCAACCATTACTAAGGTGAGTCCGTCGTTTCCTTTTGCCAGATAACTCCACATTAACACCATCGCGGTGCAGGGTGCAATTCCCAGTAGAATCGCTCCCGAGATATAACTTCGCCATAACTCAACTTCCTGGCCGGTCTTGAGTATCTCTGTGCCGGGCAGGAATCCTTTGAACAGGTGTCCCAAAAAGAAGGAGGCAATCAGGAACATAGTGAACGGTTTGATCGCCCAGTTAATGAACAGCGTCAGTACGACCGGTTTGGGCGTTTTTGCCGCTCTCACTATTTCCCCAAAATCGATCTTCACCATGATTGGATACATCATGAAGAACAGACAGATAGCGATGGGAATGGACACTTCATAGATCGAAAGCGAATCCAGTTTGATCGCAACTCCAGGCGCTGCCTTTCCCAGCACAATACCGCCGCCAATACAGAGCAAAACCCAGACTGTCAGGTATCTCTCAAAGATGGACAGTTTCTTCTTAGCCATTATGGTTGTCTTCCTCTTGTTGATGTGGTCACTCTAGAACAGCCTGTCTGATACGAGCTCGCATTGATCGTTAACCGCCGGGTTGCATCTTCTCAGCCAGCGCTTGAGCGGTATCGAGATCTTCCACCGTATTCATATTGAAGAATCTGTAGTCTTTCTTTCCCAAACTGACCTTCACTGAATTTACCGTTTCTGTCAGTCGAAATAAACCGAGGATCCCGTCAGCAACTGCTTCAGCGACAGTCTGCCGAAGCCGGCGGTGATACAGGGCACAGGTCACCTGCACGCGATTGTTAGCTTGAGGCACAACTATGTCTGCATCTTCGCTTCTTCTGTTCCACAACGTCTGAAAAACGTCAGCGGTCATCAGCGGCAGATCGC
>MDSZ01059148.1_pt1 | contig 14299 bp, 2 predicted proteins | sample 811201 | NCBI WGS metagenome assembly MDSZ01 (sample SAMN05326647, study PRJNA326480) | marine metagenome | isolation source: seawater | place: Indian Ocean: North | collected 2010
ATTACTGATAGACTCTACAAAAGAACCAGCATTCAATATTCTAAATTGATCTGTTACGAATGCAGCCATATTAATAGTTTTTTAGATATTTATACGATAAAATCAAGATACAAATTTTGGAAGTGCACCAGTTTGTCTGATTCCAAAATTCTTTCTTTGAATTGTTGGATATGTTGACAATCCAGATACTATGTTTCCAGAGACACCTATAGATATTGGATTTGAAGATCTTGTGAGACCTGCGGTAGAATTTAATCTTCCCCAAGAATATCTTCCAACAGGATTTGATGTGTCTCCCGTAGTTCCTATACCAATAATATTAGAATCAGATTTTACGTTACATGTAATAATTCCAGTTTGACTTATATTGGACCAATCTGAAATATAATAAACATTATCCAAGAAGGTTGTGCCAATTGCGACAACTTCAGAATCTGAACTATCAATTGATGTAACACCACTACCAATTTTAGTGTCATAGATATAGATTGGATAACCAGTAGAAATTCCAACAAATGGTACTGGACTGGTATCTTGTATTGTAAATTGTAGTGCTAGTGGATTTCCTCCGATTCCTGTAGTTGTTGTAATTCCGGTCATAATTCCAGAGAATCCCGTAATTTCATTAAATCCCGTAATTCTTTCAATATTTAAATCTGGAGTTTCTGCAAATATTGTAGGAGCAACTGTATATCCAGATCCGGGATTAGTTATTGTGGTTCCAGTAACTACTCCGTTAGTAACAGATGCTGTTGCCGTTGCTGTTGTTCCTATTCCGACAAATTTCAATTCTATGGTTGTTTGATTTGAAAGATATCCAAAACCAGGATTTTCTGTAGTTATGCCAGTAACAGATCCGTTTCCATCAATTGAACAAGTAAATGCAGCAGAAACTGGATTTGTGTCTTCTACTATTAAGGCACCAAAACCAGATTGTGGTTTATCATTAAATTGGGAATTATTTGGAGCAAAATTTCCATCTTCATATTCAAACAACTCTATACTATCAACAAAAATTTGATTATCTGTTGTTGATACATCTTTAATAATTTTTGCAGTTGGGAATATTAATGGTTCTAGTATATTCCTAGATTTATTTACAAACTCTCCATTTACTTTTCTGGAAATTTTTTGTTTAGTCCAGGATACTGGTTTAAAGTTTGTACCATCGACTCCAGGACCAGAATAACGATCTGTTTCAACAGTGTCTGAAGATACTATATTGTAGGTCACTCTCTCATTTTGTGTTATTGTATTTGGAATAGAATTGTTACTTAAAACTTGAAGAATATCTCCAGTTTCTATCGATGGTGCAATATTAGATACTACCTTAGAATCTGAACCCCTAACACCTTTAAAGAAATAGATTTCAACTTCATCACTTTCTAAAGGTGCTGTTGTGAAAGCAACTGTAGTTCCTCCATTGAAAATAAAATTAATTTCAGGTTCTTGAATAACACCATTAATGAAAATAACTAACACATTATTAATATTTTTCTGAAGTGCTGATCCCTCTTCAAATTCAAAACCTATTAATTCTTGATTATATCTAAGAGGGAATCTCGTTCTTTCTCCATCTTGAAGTTGTTCGATTGAATCGATATAATCCAATTCTCCAAATTCCCAAGCAGCAAAATTATCTGAATAAGTTTCAATTACATTTAAAGTAAAATCTGATAATGGAGAAGATAAATTAGAATCTGTAACTAGACCCACAGGTTTGAATACATCACCTCTCTGGAACGAATATCCAGACCTTGAGATTTTAAATTCTTTTACCTCAAAATAGGTTGAACCTATTCCTGTAGTAGAAGAACCCCCAACTTCAAGATCCAATAATAAACCAATTCCAGTATCTGTCGTTGCTCCAACTCCAAGTCTAGAAACACCAACAATAGGAAGATTTTCATATGATGGATCAGATACAAATATTTGTGGGTTTGTATATCCAGTGCCACCAGCATCAACATTAAATGTTAGTGAACCACCAGCACCAACATTTGCAGTTGCTGTTATTGTTGCTGTAGTGCCATTATGTTCCGCTTCAAAAACACTAATTCCTATAGAAACTAATCCATTATATCCAGATCCAAGATTGTCGGTGGTTCCTAATCCCACAGATACAATAGACCCATCAGAACTATCAACGACAGCAGTTACAGAAGCACCTACAAGAGGAGCAAAACCAAGTCCAGGGGTAGATCCATAAGAAACTATAATTCCACCTCTTGGGGTTTCGTTCTCGTTGATATCAACTTCAGATGTAAAAATTTCACTAACATTATCAGGTCTTGCGATTCCAGAAAATTCTACAGTTGATATTCCCGAATTGGAGTCTTCAGTAATTTCATAATTAAATTGTAGTGGGTTGTTAGCAGTTTTTGGTGATTGATAAATGTTATTAATGAATATAAGACCATTTCCACCACTAGTTCCAATACCAACTGAGTTAGAACCCTCAACAGTTAATGCGAAAGTTCTTCCTATTCCAGTAAATTCGTCAGAAATATCGTCATAAACTTTATTAGAATCGTAATTGGATTTTAAGAAAACTCTACCAGTAAATGATGATTGCTCATAATCCAGATTAAATTTTGTTTTATCAATTTGAGGATTGCCTCTTGGTGCTTCTGCAAAATGAATTTCATCATCTACAATATTGAATGCTCCCTTATAAATTCTTGCTGTAGAACCATCATTGTGAGTTGTTGCAGAGGAACCAACAAATCCCCTTTCCACTTCAACTAAAGGTATATTTCCACTATTGGTAATAGGACCGAGATTTGTAGTTCCAAATCCAACATTAACTATACCAAGATATTCCTCATCAATTAATAACACATCCTGAATATTGACGGTAGATATTCCACTCAAAGAAACAAAACTGGTACTAATTCCTAAACTTGCACCAACTTCAGCATTTCCACTTAAAGTGTGTGATATTTTTGTAAATGCTATTGGATATTGAACCAATTCGTCAATAGTAATAATACACTTAGAGTTTTTCTCCTTCATAGTAAATCTATGAGCGTTTCCTTCTCCTAGAGAGGTAAATGTTGTTCCAATTCCACTTATGGCATTTGAAGTTGATGTTGCAACTTTAAAAGTATCTTCATTAATTTTGATAGCATATACTGTAGTTGGTAGAACATCGGTAGTATTCATCATCATAGCACTGGTTCCAATACCAATAACTGTTGAATTTGGAGTATAAATTAATTCTTCACCAGTCATGAAGAAATGATCTTCAATGGTGAATATACCAGTTGTTGCGTCTAAGGATGTTGAGTTTGGATTAAATGTTTTTGAAAAAATTGGTGCAAAATTAGAAGTTAATTTGAAATTTTTCTTATTAATCCTATCCAAATTAATGGCATTGTAGAATTTTTCATCAACTCTTTGAGATACTGGTCCATACTCCAAATTATTATATTCATTGACAATATCTAAATCTCTATATAATGATTGATTAAATATCTCAATATCAACTTGTTGATTTTGATCATATGGATAGAATTTTAATAGTATATCATTACCAGACACCTCTCCACCAAATGTTCCAATACCGGTAGAATCATCAAAAGTAACAGGAGTTGCTGAAAGGAATGGTAATTGTTGTGTATAGACATCCGTCCCATCAAATAATAATAAAACTTGATGAAGTGCTTTAGTCGATCCTGCACTTACTTGTACAATAGATTTTGAAGCGTCGAATAATGTTTTATCTAAAGTATTGATTACTGTAGAAGCAAGAGATACGGTAGAATTATAATTTGAATTATAAATAATACTTCTTTCTTGTCCATCTGTCTGATCATTTGATTTGAACCTAAATGTTCCTGTTCCAGATGTTGTTGTTCCAAATCCTACAGTATTTGTTCTTATTTTGATAGTATTTGAAGATATATTTTCATAATCTAAAGATAAAATTCCACTATTTGAATCTAACTTAGATGTAAAGATTCCTATTTGATTTGCTGATAAAGATTTTAAATCTCCATCAATAAAGTAGTCTGATATGTATGATTCCGTACCAAATCCAACGACATAAAGTTTGACATAATTTGCTTTTTTCGTAACTGTATCTGTTACCTGTGCATCAACATAAAAAGAGTTAAAATTATTCGAATCTAAAGAAATTATAGTCGTTGTTCCGATACCAACAGAACTTTCATCTACAGTGGCATCCACAGATCCTATTAAATCTATAAATCCAATAGATTGTGTTCCAGTTCCTATATCATTTGATATAAAACTTTGATTTAATACCTTCAAATCATAATTGGTATTAAATGAATCTACTGGAATAAACCTCAAGAAAGTTTCTTGAAATTCGTTTTCAACTAAATCAAAACTACCATAAGGAGAATCTGAATTATATAGAGACTCATTTTCAACAATGACAGAATTAATGCCATCAGATAAAATAGTGAGGTCAGTCAATTGGTATTCTGTTTTATCTTCACTAGTTATTCTGAATAGATATTTTTCATATCTAGTTGCAACAATTTCATCTATTGATAAAAATTCAGTGATTCCACCCTCAAAGTTTGAGAATTGATTATCTATATTGTCAATTTTTAATACATTAAGATTTTTTAATTCAACATAATTTGTAAGATCTTTAGTTTTGAATTTTAATAATTTTGATTTTGAATTAACAATATCTTCATCAATAACATTGTCAAAATTGTTAATAGTATCTGCTCTTTTTTCATCAATTATATCGTAAATTACAGTAAATCCATCATCAGATTTTGTTAATCCCGCATTACTGGATTTGGATATCTCAGTATCTGCAAAATTTTTCAGTCCACTAGTATGAACTAAATTTTCTACTATAGGTTGTTGTTTTTTATATGATACTGAACTTTTTACAGAATATGATAGATTTTGATAATAATCATTATCAGAAATAACTTGATAATCTTCACTTAATTTACCAATTTCGGTATTCCATCCAATATCTTTTAATTGAGAAAAACTAACATCAAAAATTCCTTCATTAAATGATAACTTATCTATTGTTGCGATATTATCAGACTCAATTCCTCTGAATACTTCTCCTACAGATATCCGATAGGATCCAAAAACCTTTAGTTGATTACCATTACTTTCAATTACCTTCAAATTTCTAATTATTCCGTTAGAAGATAATCTTTCACCAACAAAAAATTCTGATTGTTTTTGAGTTGCCTTAAATGTTGGATAATCATTTTTATTAATTATAATTCCAGAAAAATCTTGAATCGTTTTTGGTGTACCGGTGTCTGTAGTTAATCCAGATACATCAATTGTCACTGTATTATCAATTCCACTATCATCATAGTTCGTTACTTTAAAGAATCTATATCCATAGTCTTCAGAATTAAATCCATCTCCATCAGTGCTAATTTTTTGAATACCTTCAATGAATACTTCATCTCCAACTACAAAAGGAACAACTGTAAATGTGTTACCAATACCTGTAGGTGTCGATAATATACAATTAAAACTTGTATCAGTTACTGACTCTACTCTCTCAACAGCAATTCCATTGGTATTATCTATAGTAAATATATCAACACTATCATCCGGAAGTCCTTTTGGTGGGACAACTACTTTTGCAGAAGAAACTGCAGATCCACTAAGTTTAAGTTCGACTAACCCAGAATCTATTAAATTTCTGCTTATGGGATTGATCAAAATTAATTTTGGTGGTGTTGTATAACCATTTCCACCCCTAATAACAGATATATCTTTTAAAGTACTAGAATTTTTAATTTCAACTGTTGGAGAAATAATTGCTTGAGGTCTTAATGTTTTGTCTGGGGAATATGTAAATTTACTATTAAGAATTTTGCTTTCTTTTATAGATCCAACCAAATTAGATTTTACATTTACAATCAAATCTGTACCAAGAGTAGAGTTTGTAGATTCTAAAACTGGTAATTTTTTATATTCTGCACCAAAAGATAATACGTTCAATGATTTTACTGGTCCTGTTGCTCCAATTGCAGTAGTTGAATATTCTAAAACACTACATTCCGTCGAAGCATAAGAAAGTTTTTCTGGTTTTTTACCTATGTTTAAATTAAATGTAGTTGTTCCAACACCACTAACCGTGTAAGTATTATTGTAAATACTCTCTTCATATGAAATAAGTGAATTATTTTGAACATCGACATCTGCATTTAGTATTACTCCATCTTTTTCCAAAGTGTAATATAATTCTTTTGGAATTTGAGAATCATATTTTAAAGTTAGAGATGCATTGGTAGATACTCCAACAGTACCTATACCAGATATGTTAAATGTGTTTGTAGATCCTGAAGATACAAACTCATTTTTAAACTGAGAATCTGTATAAATTTTTAAACTATAATCGACTAAACTAGAATCCGTGAGATCAAATACTAAATTATTATTTTTAATTGGATTCAGTTGTGGATTAATTAATGAAATTATTTGATCTGAGGATCCAGTCGATGCAAAAGAGACAATTGTTGGTGGAATTTGCTTAACATCAAAAGAAGTCTCACATAAATTAAATTTATTGTCAGAAATCTTATATACAAAATAAACATCCTCGGGTATAGGTCCATTTTGATAAAAAACTTTATCACCAGTTTTTAATCCATGACCTACAATTGAAATTTGATTGGTATTTGTATTAATTCCTGTAGAATTGAATCCAATTGGATTTACAATAATATTGTTAATATCCGAATTATAAAGAACACTAACAGAAGTTGTTGTCCCTAAACCAACTGAAAGATTTGGTTGTACATCCAAAGTTATAGTATCATTATCTTTAAGACCATGAGGTAAACTTGCTGTAGAGATGGAAACAGTTACTACATTTTTTTCAACATCACCCAATATTTTAGTATTATTTGTACTTAAAGAATATCCATCGTTATCATCACCATTACCATGGAAAAATAACTCTTCTCCATTAATAGTAGTTTTTAACCCAATAAGATTTGGATTTTTATTAATAACAAAAAGATTTGAAAAACTAGTAAGAGATACTTCATCACTAGTAAGTCCACTAGTAGATACACCTATTGTGTTCGATCCATTAGTATTAAATCCGACACGTTGATTTGTTGTAAATGGATGATTGTCAATCGAAATACTTCTGGATGGTATATCTCTATTTACAATCGTGTTTCCAAAAATAAATGAAGTCGAATATCCAACACCACTTATAGTAGATACTCCAACAGATTCTTTGGGATTGAAAAATACTTCATTATCAAGTTTAGAATCAAATTTATCTACAGATTTTAGAATTGTGAATGAATCTGGTAAGAACGACACTGGAGTTCCTGCAGTGTGTGATAAACCGACTACTCCTCTTTCAATTCTTAAAATATTTTCATTTTTAAATATACCAAGAACTCTCAATATTTCCGTTCCAATTCCAACACTACTACCAACAGCAATTTGCTCAGGAATGGGTGTGACATATATTTCTGTAGTGACACCTGCAGTTGCTGAAGCACTTATAGTAGAAATACATACTCCATTCGAATATGATGGAACTGTAATTTTATGAGTCCCATTTAAAGATGATAGATTAGTTGAAAATCCAGATATTATTACAGTATCAGAATTTGAAAGATTGTGATTTGGTAGTATTGAAACTTTTACTTCTTCCGAAGACTTCCAAGTAAAAATTGAATCTAGATTTGAAGTTGAATTTGTAACCAAATCTACAATATCTTTACCTTTTACAGATTTTACCCTAACATTTAATCCACTTCCAGAAGTTCCACTTTCATTAAATATTAATTTATCTCCTACATTATAATTAGAACCACTATTCTGTATGTCTACAGATTCTATTGGACCCGATATTACTGATAAAACTTTTATTTTTTGTTCTAAAATATCACTAGTTTCATTAATAAAGTCATAGTCTGCATTATTTTCGGATACTTTATATGGTAAAGTATTTCTTAACAAATTAGAGTTATTAAAATCAAATGATTGATTCAAATCAGAATTTGAAATTAACTTTGATCTATACTTATTACCAATAAAATATGGGAATGATGAGTTGCCGGAGGAATCTAATGTTGCATGGTAAGCATAAACTCCATTTGGATATTCTTTATTTCTTTCATATCTGCCATTATATTCATCCAAATCTCCACTTCCATCAAACTTATAATCTTCTACAAAAAATCCATCTTCAAATCCAGAAGGTCTATCTATTACACTCGATGTATCAATTACATATCCAGATTCTAGGTTTTTTAATCCTGTACGTGTTTCGGGATTTGTATATCCAGTCGGACCATAGATTGGATTTCCATCATACGCCCACCCTATAATTCCAGACTCAGCAGAACTCTTTTCTAAGAATGCATTTCTCAGACCTTCAAAATATTTTGATACTGAATATTGAAGTTTATCTTTTCCTTTTAATACAACTTCACCAGTAGTAAATCTAGATACATTATTATTAATATTTAATTTTCTTATTTGAGGATCTATTAAAGCATTTTTTCCAGATGAAACAACTTTAATTTTTGTGTCTGTAGAGGAATAATTAGATCCAGCATTAACAACTTTAACTTCTACTATTTGTCCATCAGCATTAACTATTGCTCTTAATTCTGCTCCAGTTCCAGATCCCGAAACTACTAAGTCTGGAATAGAAAAATATTCACTTCCACTATAACTGATAGTAACATTTGTAAGTCTTCCGTCAATAACAGTTGGAGTTAATTGAGCAGATTTTCCATTCTTTATGGTTATTACTGGTTTATCTTCATAATTTAGAACTGTCGATCCGTAACCTGTTCCAGATTCGTAAACATATGCATCAATAATTTTTCCTTTTATTACAGGAGTTATTACTAATTCTTCATCTGTTTGAGTTGTTGATCCGATTCCAGCACTAGTATATTTAATAGAAACAGAAATATCTGGATATTTAAAATATTGTTCTCCAGATCCAGTACTACTAAATTTCTCATAATCTCCTCTTTCGTAATTTGAAGTTATTGTTCCTCCAACACCGGCGTTACATAATCTAAAAGAATCATTATCAAGTTTTAAAATATAAAATTGATTGGTAGTTGTGATTCCACTAATTTCAGATGTCTGATAATCATATTCTACAAGTTCACCACTACTAAATCCATGATTTTTAAAGGTGATAGTATCTTCAATTGTAGATATTCCAACAGGTTTAACAATAAGTTTTCTGTTAGTATATCCTTCTCCACCAGAAATAATTTGTATATAATCTATTGTTTTAGAAGAAGAAGAAGTTGAAAATCTATGAGTTCCAGAAGAACCAGTAAAAATTCCTACAGGATTTATACCCAATTGTTGATCGTCCAGATCAAAATATAATTTTATTGTTTTATTATTGACAACTTCAACAAAGTAGGTTGAATCATCTGGAAGATCTGCATTATCTGATAATGTTCCAATTTTTATAGGATTATTTCCTAAAGAATTATAAGATATTTCTTGTCCATTTACAAAATTATGATCTTCTAAAAAGACAATTTTATCTGTAGTTTGATTTACTCCTCCACCAATCGAGAAATTTTTAGCACTAAAGAAAACATCTCTTGGTTTTAAAATTAATACTGGATCTATAACAGCACCACTTCCATTTCCTCCAGAAATTTCAATAGATCCAATCTTATCAATATCGTACTTTTGACTGTCTACGTATATTTTTTCAAATTTTCCACTAACGACTGGTTGAATTAGTGCGGTATTACCAATACCCGATGAAACTTCAACAATTGGTGGGTTAATAACATCATAATTTTCTCCACCATTCAATATATTTACATCTTCAATAGGACCAAAGTGAATTATATCAGTGGATTTATAATTACTTATTTCTACACCATTTATCAACATTCCCGTTGATCCTGGTAATGTAACATCTCCAGGATCTTGTTCAATATTTTTTCCTAGTGGAAATTTTCTCAAAAGTTTTTGTATTCCAAGTTCAGAATCTTTTTGAGAATCTAAAACAAACGTATGAGATCCTATACCCGAACTTGGTATTTGAAAAGTTAAATTATTTCCAGATTTTATTAAAGATTGAGAACCATATAATTTAAATTCATCATTTTTTGTTTTTTTCACAAAGTAATTTCCAGTGGTTAATCCTACCAAAGGTTCTCCCTCAGAAGAATAAAATATTTTATCATCTGTTAAAAATGGTACAATATCATCAATTACTTTTATAGTATTAAATACACCATTATTTTTATCTTTAAGACTATCAGTAGATTCAATACTAACAGTTTTTATATTAGTATCAATATTTAAACGATAATTTTTTATTGGTTTGTCTGAAGAATCTTTAAAATTATTGTTTATATTTGATGGAAATGAATTGGATGCTACATATGCATATTCATCTTTATCAACATACAAATTAAGAACATCAGATAATAGAGAATTATTATCAAATTTAAATCCAGACTTTTGAACCTTATTTAACTTTCTTCTTATATTATATTTTGTGGATGTTTCTTTTTGAAAAATTGAAGTTTGAGTTTCAGAATTTATTGCATTTTGTAAATCTAAAGTGTTAGTATTCTTATCAATTGTTCTAACGTAAATGGGATTATTAGTAGGAACTATGACTTCTGGAATAGAATCCCTTTGTACTACTTCAACTTCATCACCTACCTTTAAACTAGATCTATTAATAGTAGATCCTAGTTCTGGGGTGGTGTCATTATTTGTTACTTGATAAGTAGCACTTGTATTGTATATAAAAGAATTTGCAAAAATTTCTTTCCAGTTTGATCCATTATCTTCAATTTTGTCTCCTACATTTTTAATACCTACTAAATCATTTTCAGATACAATAAAATTTTTATTTTGTTCCTTTAAATTTGTAATTACACCCAAAAGTATTATTTCTACTTTTTTGGTGATATCTCCACCTTCATAAGAGAAATAAGTTTCGTTAGATCTAATATTTGATGTTTTAGTTATCTCAGAATTAATTCCAGTACATCCAAAAAATTGATTGATGCTTTTGTCTGTATATGAAATAGTATTAGTTCCGGAAATTAAAGTTCCAGATTCTGGAAAACTGACCGTTGAGTCTACCGTTAAAATGGAATCTCCTACAGATGCATTTTCGGTTAATTTTGTATTAGGAGTAATTACAAAGTCTCCTTCAATAGAAGATCTTCCATCATTGCTAACATAAAGTTGAATCTTAAAATAAGTTTTTCCTTTTCTTGTAAATGGCTCTACCGAAGAAACTGAAGCAGTTGTATTTTCATCATTACTTTTTACAATAGTTTCTCCAACAATATTCATAGGTTCACCAGTTATTGCTTCCGCAACGACTATTTCTCTTCTAACATAATTTGCAGAAGATGGTTTTAGCAAATAATCTTCTAAGTTTATAACAGAAGGTGTTTCTCCAAAAACAACCTTAAAAAGAATTTTTATTGCTTCATCGGTTCCTTTAGATGAATAAAAATCTTTTGCGTTTTTTATAAAATTACCAACATCTATTTCATCCACTAATGAAATCTTTTCAAATCCTGGTGCAAATGTTGTCTTAAATTTTTTATAAAATTCTTTTAAAAATAAAGAACTTAAATTTTGAATAGAAGAGTTTAATTTATGACTCTCTGCGTTTGATGTTTCAAATAATAAATTTTCCTCAGTTAAATCTTCATTATAATCAGTAATTCCACTAAATCCTCTAATACATCCAGTAAATGTATTGGTAGTTAGTCCAGTATATGTAATAATTTCATTATCAATTTTAAGAAGACCGTATTGACTTGGAAAACCTCTTGTACTAGAAACATTAATTATGTTATCGGAAGATGTTACATCAGAAGTTAATAATGTACTATCAACAACAACTTCTGGTTTTAAATTATCTAATTTTAAATATTCATCCAAATTATCACTAAGGTCAACTGGTCCACCTTGATATTCTTGAGAAATATAATATTGTTTTAAAAAGTCTACAGTTTTTGGACTTTCATCCAAAATAAACTCTGGTAATTGGTTTGAGACTATATCCTGAATCTTAATTTTAGATTCAATTCCAGTTTGTATCATATTACTTTCTTATTAAATTTCCGTTTGAATAGCTTGAGGTATAAAAATCACTGACAAATCTAGTTCCAGATATTTCATCTCCAGAAGCAATCACGTCTCTTACCATATTTATTGTACTTTTAGGAATGCTTAAAGAGACATATAAATCTCTCAATCCAACAACATCGTTTGATTCTGGAAAAGCCTGAATTTCAATAACGTTACCGGGAATATCAGTTTCTGTAATATTTAACGGTCCAAAAATAATTTCTCCCTTTTTATAATCAACTGTTCCAACATTTTTAGAAACTATAATAGAATTTCCACTAGAATCAATTTTAATTATTGAAACAATTCCAGTATCCAATACTTGATTGGTATCAGATACATTAGGAATATCTGTCAAATATACTGTTGAAGGTTCTCCAAAGATTTTAAATCCAGTTGACTTCATATTTTTACCATTAATGTCTACATGAAAACGATTTCCAAAACACAATTCATACTGAACAAAAGTATTCAATACTGCTTTTAAATCTCTGCGAATAATAATTTTTGTTATATTTGATGTAATAGAAGTATCAGTGTTATCAATAACTTGTTGCAATTTACTGTATTTTAATCTTCCACCAAATGAATTGAAATCTAAAGATTTTGAATATTTTTTCAGATTTTCTATAACTGTCGTTTTTAAATTATTTTCTGTAGATACTTGAGAGTAATTAAAATAAACTGAAGAGTCTAATTCAATATAAAGAATTTTTAGGTCCGTTATTTTTTGATTTATTCCGGATACAGAATATTGTTTTAATTTAGATAAAATTTGTTCTTTATTAAAATCAGAAACAAAACTTCCATTTTTTGGTTTAATACTAATTTGCACTGTACCAAATTGAGGTGGATCTAATTGCTCACCACCAACTACAGAAACGGATTCTGTATTTGGATATATTTTTTTAATTATAGATTCATAATCTCTTGATGTAACAGCTCTAAACTGAGAAGAATATAATTTAGGAGCAAAATATTTAACAGAATCTATTGATTCAATATCTCCACCATTAATAGATGATTGATTTGTTGTGATTGAAACGGTTCCTGGATCAATAATTTGTGGAATTTCAGAAGCATCCACTAAAGTACCTGAGAATGAGAAATTAGCAGCACCATTTCCATCCTTTCCATCAGTTACAATGTAATTTGCTTTGATATATGTTCCATCACCATTTTCACCCAATTTTTTACCAATAAGTCCATCACCAAATCTCAGTTCGTATTTTTCATCCTGTATTTCACTGAGAAAAAATACTCTAGAATTTTTATCAACATTTATAATATTTTCAGACAAAGTATATTCAGTACCTACAATATCTTGAGATTTACTGATGTATACTTTTAAAGTAGATGTATCTATAAAAGAATTATTCAAAATAAATCTTTGATCTAAAGATCCATCATATAAAAATTGTTTCTCTAAAAATATTCCTTGAAAAACATCTATATTATTAAATGATGCTGTAAATGTTGTTGGATTACCTTCTCCGTCAAAATTTCCACCAACAGTATTTGCTGTAATGTCCTCTACTATGGCAAATGTATATGTGGTATCGTTAGCACTACCAACACACACTATACCTGCCTTCAGGGTCAACGTAGGGGTGTTTTTAGTCGTTGTTACGTTAAATGATATCTGTGCTGCTGATGCCGTTCTGGAACGTGGTATATAACCAATATTTCCTGCAAGAGAAACAACGTTTTCTCTTAGAGTTGCTGAATCCAAAAAGGATTCATTCACAATCATATTTGAATTGAATGCTGTAATATAACTGTTATATGCTAAAGTGTCTATCAGAACAGAAAAATTAGATCCTTCAAAATCAAAGTCTGTGAACGTGGAGTTTGCACGGAGATAATCTTTGATAGAAGTCTTTATCTGATCGAAATCCAGATTTGCGTATTTTGTAAAAGGCATTTTATCTTGTTGCCTCTAAGAGGAACGAATATTCTTGTGTTGGAAACTCTTGACCAATAATATCAAATATAACAGTTACATTAAAGGTGTTTTCATCAGCTATAGGATCTACGATAACTTGTAGATTTTCTACCCTTTCTTCAAAGTTTTCAATAGCAATTTGAACTTGATCTTGAATGACTGATGCAGTACCAAAATCAACAAACTCAAATAGACTTCTCCTTACATCAGATCCCAACAAAGAATTAAAAAATCTCTCTGTTGGAATCGTTTCTACAA
>MDSZ01012258.1_pt1 | contig 14297 bp, 12 predicted proteins | sample 811201 | NCBI WGS metagenome assembly MDSZ01 (sample SAMN05326647, study PRJNA326480) | marine metagenome | isolation source: seawater | place: Indian Ocean: North | collected 2010
TTTCATTTCAAGCGTGTGATGCAATGGATTTAAAAAGTCAAAATGAAAAGTTTAAATACTTAAGTGATATCCATATTGAAAATATGAAATCAAGATATTTAAAATATTTATTTTTTTTCAGATCAAAATTATTTTTTAATAATTATATTAAAAAAAAACTAATTAAATTTTATAAAATCATGCAATTTTATCAAAAAATTTAGTTATTACACTTCTTCTATGCCAAGTCCAATTTTTTTTAAAAGCCTTTTGTTATATTTCTGATTGCTTAATTGTTTTACAAAATATCGATTACCATGAACACCTGTTGGATTATTGAAAATTATAGAAAATAGTTTCCTTAAATCCTGATTAGAGCCTTTTTTAAGTTGTTTTAAATTTTTGTTAAGGACTTTTTCATACTCCATTTTATTTTGCCAAGTATTTGATAGCTTAAAATTAGAACTCCAATGAGTATTTTTGGAAGATATAATTTTAAATCCATTTGCAACACTTTCTAAAATTGGAGTCCCATGATGGGTAATTAAAATTGTTTTTTTTTTATTTAAATGTTTCATGAGCTCAATATTTGAAATGGGATAATCAATGAATTTTATTTGTTTGCATGTTTTAAATTCCTCATAAATTTTATTGAATATTTTTATCTCATATTTTGATCTAAAATGGTCATTAAATTTGTGAAAATTTGGGTGAATTTTCACCAATATTTTATTATTTTTTTTTAAAAGTCTTTTTAATGTAAATCTTAACCAATCGTCCATTCTAATAAAACCATCATAACCATTAGCTAATAGACCATCTGTAAAAGCATGACAATAAATTACATAATCTATATCTTTAAAATCATTTTTTTTTAATTTAAAAAACTTTTTATTAAAAACCCATGGCCATTTAAAAATATTTTTCTTTTTAATCTTCAAATCACTGCCAGATTTTGGATAACTAATTTTAATTAAATTTTCATAACTTATTTTTTTATTAAATTTATTTTTAAGATATAATCCTTTAGGATATGAATTTGTATAAAAAGGTATTTTGTTAATTGATAAAATGTTTATCAAAACTCCATTTATATAAACACCATGCTCGATAAATGTAGCTCCAATTTTTTTTTTATGTTTTTCGATAAAATTGATTAAACAAATACCGTAATATAAATAATATAATTTATAAAAGTTTTTAACGATAACGTTTAAATGTGAGTTTAAATGATTATAAGTTGCGGATAATGAATGTCTTCCTAGCTCACAATGAACATAATATATTTTGAGGAACTTAAAATCATCAAAAAACTGACCATTAAATATTTTTTTTAAAATAAATATGATGCAATCAAAATTTAATGTAAAAATATTACCTAATCTAAGTTCGTTTAAAATATAATTTTTCCCACTTTTTTTTTCTGAATGATTTTTACAAATTTCTGTAACTTTACGATAAATTCCTTTATTACTAGTTGTTAAAAAAAAATTATTAAACATTATTTTTTACTTTTAAAAAATAATTTAGAATTTATGCTATCATAAGTTTTTTTAACATTTAACAAGTCATATCTTTTAATCAATGGGTATTTCCAAAATTTAATTTCTTCTTCTAAGTAGAAATTTATAAAATCTTCTTCTTGTTTGGATATCCTTCGCTTCCAATTTTTTACGTTTTCACTCGAGATACCAAATAATTTCTTATTAAAATTATTTCCATAATAAGTTTTATTTGAAATAGTTGGCTTGATTTCAAATTTATTATTTTTTAATCCTATAAAATTTAATATTTTTTTCATTTCTATTTCAGTGTTTTTCACTAAATTTTCATATTTTATACACATAAAAAAATTTTTGTTTTTTAAGATTCTAGCAAATTTAAGATCGTTTTTTATTCGAAAAACTGCACTCAATATCAATTCTTCTTTTTGGTATCCAATTTTTTTATAATATTTAGTGAAACCAGATTTCAAAGATGAATAATTATCTCTTGGATCTCTTATTATTTGTATAATTTTTATGTTTGGAAATATTTTTTTTAACAACTTATAATTCATTGACTGTGTTGTTTCTTTAAATAAAAAAATTTTTTTTTTTTCTTTTTTAAAGTGATATTTCCAACAATTAATTACTGTATTAAGAACCTGCTTTTCAGATAATAAATTTATATTGACCAATTTTTTCTTAAGTTGAGCTTTAAAATTATAAAGATCTTTATTTTTATATTTAGTATATTTGTTAACTAGCTTTAAGCTGTGTAATACAACAGATAAAATTTTTTTAATTAGAATATTTTTTGGATACTTTTTAAGTTTTACATGTGGAAAGTAAGAATACATCAAGGTCAGATCTGTAGGATAGCTGCTGATATTTGGGTGTCCATCAAGCAAAGATTTAAGCAATGTTGTGCCTGATTTTCTGTGTCCTGTTAAAAAAACTGTTTGTTTCATTAAAAATATATTTCTTATATATATTGCTATTTAAAATTGTAAATTAAGTTGTAATGTAATCAATCATTGATCAAATATGAATATTAAAAAATACTATTATTTAGCTAAAAATGTGCTTTACCCGCTCAATAGAAGTTTAACGGGATTTGGTACAAAAAAAACATTGTTAATTATAAAAAAAAAATTTCCAAAATTCTATATTAAATCAGCAAATTCAGGTGAAAAATGTTTTGATTGGAAAATACCTAGAGAATGGAATGTAAAAAATGCATATGTAAAAGATAAAAAAAATCGAAAAATAATCGATTTTAAAAATAACAATCTTCATCTAGTTGGCTATTCGACACCTGTTAAAAAATTAATATCTAAAAAAGAATTTTTAGATCATTTGCATACAATTCCAAATCAGAAAAATGCAATTCCATATATCACGTCGTATTACAAAAATTATTGGGGATTTTGCGCATCAGAAAATCTTAAAAAAAAAATAATAAAAAATTACAATAAAAATGATAAATTTAAAGTTTTAGTTGACTCTACATTTAATAAAAATGGAAAGCTATTTCATGGTGAATACACTATAAAAGGTAAATCTTCTAACCTAATACTTATTTCGACCAATGTTTGTCATCCATCAATGGCTAATAATGAGCTTTCAGGTCCAATTTTATCGATGTGTTTAATGGATTTCTTTTCAAAAAGAAAAAATAATAAAACAATAAAATTTATTTTTGTACCCGAAACAATTGGGGCAATAAATTTTTTAAAAAAACAAAACGAAAATTTAAAAAATACTTTAGATGGAGGTTATGTCCTAAGCTGTGTTGGGGATGAGAAAATGTATTCATGCATATTTAGCAAGTACAAAAATGCAATGTCAGATAGGGCTCTTTTAGAAGCTTATAAAAAGTTAAATATAAAATTTAAAGAATATTCTTTTTTAGAAAGAGGCTCAGACGAAAGACAATTTAATTCACCAGGAATCGATTTACCAATAACAGCTGTTTTTAAATCAAAATTTGCAACTTATAAGGAATATCATACATCACTTGATGATTTTAGATTGGTTACTAAGAAAGGAATAAAGGAAAGTTTTATATTAATGAAAAATGCTATAATAAATTTAGATAATAAAATTATGCCAAGAGTAAAAACTAAGTGTGAACCGTTTATGACAAAGTATAATTTGTATGATACTCTCTCGACAAAAATAACGAACCGTAATCAAGCAAATGTAATGAATTTCTTACAATTTTGCGATGGTAAAAATGATTTATTAGAAATTTCAAAAAGAATTGGCATTGACATATCTTCTTCAAAAAAAATTTATAATAAGCTTCATTCAAAAAAAATTATTTTTTAAATTATGATTTTGAGTTATGGAAAACAGTATATCGATAAATCTGATGAAAAATTTATTTTAAAGTCAATTTATGATACAAAAATTACCGACGGGAAATATGTAAGATTGTTTGAAAATAAAATTAAAGAAAAATTAAAATCAAAATATTGCATTTCATGCAATAGTGCTACTTCAGGTCTTCTGTTATCTTTAAAGTCAATTGGTGTAAAAAAGAATGATGTTATAATAATGCCAGCTGTCAATTTCGTCGCTTCATATTCTACGTCAACTTTATTGGGGGCAAAAACAATATTATGTGATGTTGATAAAATTACTGGACAAATTACGCCTGAAACTGTTCAGAAATGTATAAAACTAAATAAATTAAAAAAAATAAAAGCATTAATTACTATGTACTTGGGAGGATACCCTCACAATGCTTATAATTTTTTCAAATTAAAAAAAAAATACAATTTTTTTATAATTGAAGATGCATGCCATGCTTTTGGCGCCACCTATTCTTATAAGAATAAAAAAATATTTATTGGCTCAAACAAACATTCTGATTTAAGTGTATTTTCTTTTCACCCTGTAAAACCAATCACCACTGGAGAGGGTGGGGCAATTACTACCAATAATGCTAAAATATATAATAAACTTAAGATTTTAAGGAGCCACGGCATTATTAGAAAAAAAGAATATTGGAATTATGATATTAAAGAATTGTCCTTAAATTTTAGAATAAGTGATATAAATTGTGCTTTAGGAATATCTCAAATTAAAAAACTTGGTAACTTTTTAAAAAAAAGAGAAACTATATATAAATGGTATAAAGAATTTTTATTTCATCATAAAGATGTAAAACTGATTTCTTTTAATAAAGAAGTAAATCCTAGTTTTCACTTAATACTGTTAAATATTAATTTTAATAAATTTAATATTAATAAAAATATTTTTTTAAAAAAATTGAATAAAAAAAAAATTTACCCTCAGGTTCATTATAAACCACTACAAACTTTTCACTTCTTTAAAAATGATTCAAATAATCTAAAAAATTCAATTGAATACGCAAAAAATACTATTTCTATTCCTGTCTTTCACTCCATAACTAAAAAAGATGTGAAAAAAGTTGTAAGTAATATAAAAAAAATTTTAAAAATTAATTAAATTTTTTTTAACATTCCATTTCTTAACTCAAATTTTTTGTTACAGAATTTTAAATCTTCTTTATTATGAGATATTACAATTATTAAATCCCTTGAATATTTTTCGAACAAATTATTCAAAATTTTAAATTTAATATTTTTGTCTATGGAATTAAGAGCCTCATCCAATATAAGTATTGAAGGACTATCAAATAATGCTCTTGCAATACCTATTCGTTGATTTTGTCCACCTGATACTCTTGCTCCTCTTTCACCTATTTGCTGAAAATGACTTTCAGATTTTGTTAAATTTAATTTTGTAAGCTCTAGATCTTTTAGTATTGTTTTGTATGTGCTGCTTTTATTATCTTTCCTTCCCAATAAAATATTTTCTTTTATGGTTTCATCCATTGTCAAACTATTTTGCGGCACATAACCAAGTGAGCTCTGAAATTGTGAAATCAGATTTTCAGATAATTTATTATTAATCAGGTAGTTACCTTTATAATTTTTTATTAAACCCACAATTATATTAATTAATGTGGTTTTACCTGATCCACTATTTCCAATAATACCTATTCTATCTTTTTTAAGTAGCTTAAGATTTATATTTTTTAAAATATATTTATCATCATATTTAAAACTTAAGTTTCTTAACTCTAAACTGAGAAATTTTATCTTTTTATTTGAGCTATTAGAATATTTATTATTTTTATTTAGAAAAATAAAAAACTTCTTATCAAAAATTTTTAATGAATTTTTGGTATAGTTCAAATTTACAAGAACTGAAAAAATTCTAATCACACCAGGCATTATTTTTGCAGCTGCAAGAACATAAATTGAAGTAATTAATATTATTTCAGCAAATAATACACCTTTAGTTTTTAAGAAATAAATAATTGAAAGCACTCCCAATATTACTGACATTTCAATAACACTTTTTGGGATAGTATATATAAACTTGCTTTTAAAACCTGTGTCTAGGTTTATTTTATTATGTAAGTCAAATTTTTCTGCGAAATAATTTTGAGCTCTATAAATTGTTACTTCTCTAATTGCTGCAAATGCTTGTTGTAACTCTTTTAAAGATAAACCAGAGTGTTTATTTCTTTTGATACCAAGTTCCCTTAATAAATTTCTAGAAATTAGGTTAAACAAACTTGAAATTATAATTAAAAAAATAATTATTGATAATGTTGCGTAAAAATTTACATAAAAGAGAAATGATACTAAAAATAGTAAAACCACTAATTCTGAAAAAGATAACAATAATGGCTGTATTAAGTTGAACGTCAAAATGTTACATTCGGCTGTTATATTCTTAATTAAATTAGCTGAGTTGTTTTGGTTATGAAAATTAAGATCTTTATTCAAATAATAATTAAATAACTTTTTGGTAACATATCTGTGAAATCTGTAAGTAAATTTCTGCTCAATAAATCTTGCGAATAAGTAAATACAATTTTTTACTAGGAAAATTATTGTAATTAATATTAAGATTATCAAAATATCATTTGATAAATATTTTTCATAAAAATTGTTAAGTTCTATTAGAGACTGATTCTTAAATTCAAATCCTTCACTTAAATTAGAAAAAAATGGAACAAGAATACTTATTGAAAGAATTTCTAAAAACGTAGAAATAACAGAAAAAAAAAGGATAACAGTTACAAATATATAATCTTTTTTTGTAAATAATTTTTTTATTTTTTGTAAATTTGTCATTTATGATTTTAAATTACGCCAATTTTTAAAATCAACTTTTCAATTTCTTTTATTGTTAAAAAATTACCTTTTGTGTTGCTATTATAAGAAATATTTGAGTCAAATAACTTTTTATTTTTATATAATTTTTTTAAAGATATTAAATCCGGTAAAATTGCATAATATTTTCCTAAATCTACAGTATTAAAACTCTCAGATTTTGAAATTAACTCCTCATGAATTTTCTCCCCTGGCCTGACGCCTGTAAATAAAATTTTTGCTCTAGGATTAACTGCGCTAGCAAGATCTATCAATTTATAACTTTTCAATTTCGGTACAAAAATCTCTTTACCTTTTGCATTTATTAAAGACCAAATAACTGCATTAATACTCTCCTCTAAAGTAATGTTAAAACGTGTCATATCCCTATGAGTCAAATTAAAATTTTTATTTTTTTTGTTTCTCTCAATAAAAATTGGAACTACAGAACCTCTGCTAGCAAATACATTTCCATATCTAACAACTGAAAATAGGCATCCATTTTTTTTACTAAGATTGTTTGCTGATACGAATAATTTGTCAGAACATAATTTAGTTGCTCCGTATAAGTTTACTGGTGAAGAGGCTTTGTCAGTTGAAAGAGCTATAACTCTTTTTACATCCGTCTCCAAAGCAGCTTCTATAAGGTTATTTGCTCCTCCGATGTTAGTTTTTATAAATTCTGTTGGATTATATTCTGCTGCAGGAACATGCTTTAACGCAGCAGCATGGATTACATAGTCTACTTTGTTTAGAGCTAATTTTAGTCGTCTTCTATCTCTTATATCTCCTAAAAAATATCTTAGATTTTTATATTTTTCCTCTGGGAATTTTTTTTTAAGTTCAAATTGCTTAAATTCATCTCGACTGAAAACAATTAACTTTTTAAAATTTATTTTGTTTTTTAAAAAAAAACTAATAAGCTTGGTTCCTAAACTTCCAGTTCCACCAGTAATTAATATTGTTTTATTTTTAAAGAAGTTGTAATTTTTTTTTTTTTCATTCATTATTTTATCATTTCTTTTTTAAGGAATTGCAAAACTTCTTTTCTTCCAAAAATATTATTTTTATTTTGTTTAAGCATTTTTTTGTTAAGAATACATCTATTAATATAATTCAAACTTTGTTGATTTTTAACTAAATAATTTATAATTTTTTTGTTAAATAATCTAAAATTATAATTGTCAAGTATTTTTTTAATTTGTGCTGTTTTAAGTTTTAATAAGTCAGTCATTTCTGAGGACGGACAATTAATCATATCAGGATAAAGTTTATTTCTACTTTCAAAAAAACTTCCCATTGTTGCACTTTTCAAAGACCATAATTTTTTTTTTAAAATAATCGCATCTAGTGCTGAGCTAGACTCATGAAAAAAAATTATTTTAGATCTCAATATATAAAATCTTGTCTTAAACTTTATAACTTTAATATTTTTTAGATATTTTTTTACAATACTTAAATTAGTTTTAGGATGACAACAAAAAACAATTTTTTTTTTATAAATTTTTGAAAACTTAAATAAAATATTCTTTAGATTTTTGTAATAGGTTCTTCTTTGAGAGATTGTTGCTTTTTTATCAAATCTTTTTCTATCTGGATGATCGAAACCTGAATCTAAAAATGTAATATAATTCTCATCAATATCTTTAATATTATCAAGAACTTCATCATATGCCCTACTATTTATATGAACAATTTTTTGATATAATGCTATATTTTTAATACCGAAAAATTTTTCAATTTTTTTTGCAGGTGAATTTACGAAATTATTTCTAAACAACTTTGAACATTCAAATACGAAATCTATATTAGGAAATACTCTTAATAAAACTAAATATCTATAAATTTTGAAAGAAATATTTACAAAAAAATATTTTTTCAATTTATTTTTTAAGTTATCAAAAAAGTTTCCTGTATAAAAATTTTTCTTTGTTGAAATTATGCCAAGGTTTAAGTGGTAAAATAGTTTATGTTGTCTTTTTTTTAATATGTACCAAATTTTAAAATATTGAAATTCTCTTCCAATAGAAACAGACAAAATAAATTTTTTTTTTTTAAGATATTCATTTAGTTCATTACAATTTTTTGGTGTATATACTTGAAAAGTCTTTGAAATGAATTTAACCTCACTATTTGGCGATTTTTTTAGTCTCCCTTTTGTTAAATTATTTAAATTGATATAATAAATTTTACCAAAATTTCTTTTGGCCTCATCGTAAAATTTTTTATTAAGCTCATATGTAATTCTTGGAGATGGAGAGTCTGTAATGACTCCAAAATTTATTTTTTTCATATTATTAATTTAAAATAATTTTTTTTTGAATGATTTTAGTTTGCATGCATCTAAATCCCATTGAAAATTTATATCCCATCCACTCTTTTCATCCATTACATACATATAACCATTTTTCGACCAATGGTTTCCGTCCTTGAGCATTGATTTATAATCTCTAATAAATATTGCACCATTATCAACAAATAATGGATTTATTTTTCCTTCAGATAGTCTTGTGTGTCTTTTTTCGAGTGGATTATGGTTTATAGGCTTTTTATTCACCCCCCAAAAATAATTTAAAGTTTTATTAACTGAAAATAATCCATCAAATCCTTTTTTAATTTTTTTAAAATATATTTCTAATGCTTCATTATAGTGTTTTTGTGTAGTTAATGGATTAGTTGGGTAAGCCCATAAAACAACATCTGTATTTATATAAGATAACATGTTTTTAATAGTTTCATTTGCACTAGCCACCTTTTCATCACAAAAATAATCTGGTCTTTTGTAGAATTTTATTTTTTTTGAATTAAATCTTTTGCATAATTTTTCTAAGTTTTCATCATCGCTTCCTACAGCAATTTCATCAACTTTTGTTTTCAATAAATGTAAAATTTTTAATTCAATTAAAGTTTTGCCATTAAGCTTTTTGTACATTTTACCTGGTATTCTAGTACTATTTTTTCTAGCAATTATAACTGCGGTAACTTTTTTTTTCATTTTGATAATAACTTTAGACCGTCTTCAATTGTTTTTTTAATGTAACTAATATCCTTGTTAGTATTTGCAAGAGAGAAAAAAATTATTCCATTTTTTGGGAAATTAATACCCTTTTTCCACAAATGCTGAGCAAATTTATCAATAATTTTTTTATTATTTTTTTCGAAAAAATCTCTTTGTGTTCTATTAATAATATTTTTTTTCGAAAAAACTATTCTTAACATCGAAGAATAGCTGTAAATACGAGCATCAATATTATTAATGTTTATAAAATTATTTAATGCAAGTTTAAATTCATCGGTTTTTTTTTCCAGATCACGTCTCTTTTTTTTATTTTTATATAAATAATTTGTTATTGCATCTGCAACATACATAATAATTGAATTTCCAGAAAAAGTTCCTCCAAAAAAAATATTTAGTTTTTGTGATTTTATTTTATTAGCTATTTTTTTATTCAATGAAATAATACCAATTGGCAAACCTCCGGCGAAGGACTTTCCAAAGACAGAAATGTCTGGTTTCATCTTAAATCTTGTTTGAAATGAGTTTTTGCTATCTCTTAATCCAGTAATTATTTCATCAAAAAAAATTATAATGTTATTCTTTTTGGCATATTTATAAAGAAATTTTATATATTCTAATTTATTTGATGAGGGCAACGCACCTTGAATTGGTTCAATTAATATACAACTGATCTTGTTTTTATATTTTTCTAAAATTTCCTTAGATTTTTCCTTATCTCCATATGGAATAAATTTTAATTCGTTTTTTGTGTATTTAGGTAATCCATCTGAGAGTTTTAATGGCTTGTAATTTTTGCTAGAAGTATAAAGTGTTTCATTAACGGATCCATGCCAACTTCCAGATGTATTAATTATTATTTTTTTTCCACTTACTGCTCTACATATTCTTATCCCTTTTGTTATTGCCTCAGATCCTGTATTACAAAATATAAATTTATTGAAATTTGGAAAAATTTTTTTTAATGTAAGGCTAAATTTTTTCGCATAAATATTTGGAAAAGCATAATTCGATATATTTTTTTTTAAAACTTCATTTATTATTTTTTTAAAAATTCTATTGCTATGACCTAAAATAATACTTCCTGCAGAGTAAGATAAATCTAAATAAGGTTTATTGTTGATTTTTATGCGTGAACCTTTTGATATAGAAGCTAATTTACCATAATTATAGCCTTCATTTAATATATTTAGCTCTTGCATATTTATAGAGTGTATTCTAATAACTGTTTTTATTTAATAAAGATGAATAATAAACTAATTAATCATAAATCGAACCTATACAGCTTAGATCCAAAAAAAACAATCCAAAACAATATAAACCGTAAAATACCTATTTTAGATAGAGATCCACAGTTTTATAAAAATGTTCCTTTGCCGAGTTGGATTGAATTAAGTCTGATAGATGTCTGTAATAGAATTTGTAGTTTTTGCCCAAAATCTGACTTTGATATAGCTCCTAATACTTATCAAAAAATGAATTTAAAATTTATAAATAAACTTTATGAAGATTTAAAAGAAATAGGATTTCAGGGTGCTTTCAGTATCTGTGGTTATGGTGAACCATTATTACATAAAGATTTAGTGACTTTTGTAAATATAATTGGAAAATTGGGTGGTGTTGAAATAGTAACTAATGGCGATCCTTTAAAACCATCTTTATTAAAAAATATCTATGAGTCAAAAGCAACTAAACTTATTATAAGTATGTACGACGGAGAGCATCAAATTGATTATTTTGAAAAAATGATAGAGGAAGCTGGAATTGAAAAAGATTTTGTTGTTTTAAGAAATAGATGGCACAATTCTGAGGAGGATTTTGGGGTTAAACTAACTAACAGAGTTGGGAATATAAAAATTGGGGATCAAAAAGAAATTAATATTAATAGAGGCTGTTATTATAGCAGTTATCAGCTTTTAGTAGATTGGAATGGAAACGTATATTTGTGTCCACAAGATTGGGATAGAAGACTACCTGTTGGCAATGTCATGCAAGACCACTTTTTTGAAGTCTGGAGTGGCAAAATTTTAAACAAATATAGAACAAAACATTTGACCGAAAAAAGAGATATTTCTCCATGTAATAAATGTAATGCAGATGGAAAAATACATGGACATAAACACGCAAAAGTTTGGCATAATAAACTAGGAATATTTAACAAGATTTAATTATTTTAATACTTCAAAAAAACTAATTCTATTTTTATAGATTTCTTTATATTTTTTTGGAACTTTTTTAAACAAATTTTCATATTTAAAATTATCAATATCTTTTTTATCTTCGCTTGCTTCATAGGAAGTATCATTTCCAAAAAAATTAAAATACAAATCATTTTCCAAATTTTTTTCAAAAAAAGTCTTAAGCTTAACAACTTTTTTTGAATTGTTTTTTAAATATTTGCTAACCTCTTTATAAAAAAAATCACATTTATTTGATTTTGGGTTTTTTATTTTTTTTAAATTTATTTTTGTTCTGATCATATTCACAAAATCGAAATGAAAATATTTATTATTTATTTTTTCTCCATCATCTATTCCTAATAAAAATTTTTTATTTGCAATCTTATGGAAAGTTGCAACCTCCTCTTGTAAGAATTGTAGGGAGTGTGCACTATCAAAGAAACCAAAATTAAAATTATCTTTGAATTCTGATAAGCAATTTATACCTGTATATTTGTCAACACTATTAGATGGAATTGGTGTCCAATAATTTGATGGATTAATATTCAATGGTGAGCAAATTGACTCGTTAATGACGGTTCTTAGCAACGAAATTTTATCTGGATTGTGGTCAAATGAATAAAGTTTTTTATTATAAATATAAGCTGCCAAGAAAAGTGAAATAGTTGATGCGCCAACTCCCGTTTCAATAAGTGAACTTTTTTTTTTTCCTAATTTTTTTACCATATCAAATAAGGTAATAGCGCCTGAGTCTGGTAATGAGTTTGCATACTTTGGTAAAAGTCTTTTGACAAATATTAAAAAGTTTTTTGGATTATTTAAGATATCTTTTTTTGAACCAAAAATATAATTGTACATTTATTTACTGTTTATCCACAAAAGTTTTTTTCTTTTCAACTACTAATTTTTTATCATAATTACTAAGCTTATATTTATCCCCATCTTTCATACCATTAAAAGTTACTAAAAGAGTGTCTCTTTTAGAATTTGTTTTATTTGTAAATGAAAAGTGAGGACATAATGGATTAAAGATTAATACGTCCCCCTCTTTTCCTGTAAATGGTTTTCCCGACTTATAAAATTTTTTATGAAATTTTTTTGGAAACTCTGATGAAATTTTTGACCAATTTGTATTAAAATATTTTTTTTGGTAATAATTAGGATCTTCACTTTCTAATTCACAAATATTTAAGCATCCATTCTTTTTTGAGTTAGGTGATAATAATATTTGCAAATGAATGAATTTGTTAGCATAAGTAAACCATCCATTAGTTTTCTTTTTTAATCTATAATTGTAAGTTTTGAATGCTCCATCAATATGTGGAACAAAAACCCTTCCTCCTTTTTGTTTAGAAACAAATTTATCTTTAAAATAACTAATTTTATCTCCAAGACACTTTTCTAAAATTTTATCGATTTTTTTATTTCTATATAGTGAAATTAGGTCAGGATTATTTTTACTTATATTACTTATTCTAAAAGGATAGCCATTTTTTTCTTTTGAATTTTCATACTCATCAGCATTTAAAGAATATATCTTTTTTAAGATTTTTTTTGATTTTGTCCGAGAATAAAAACCTCTGATAATAACATATCCTTTTTTTTTATATTCACTTGCAATTTTGTTCATTTGTTTTAGTTATTATTCATTAAATGAATATTTTCAATAGAATTTTAAAAACTAAAAGAGAAGATAGATATGATAACAGAAGGATCAATCAAATAAGATGCGACAGAAATGAAAAAGTATCAGATTGGGAGCAATACATTATTAATAAAATTTATAAAACTATTTCTAAACGGGAATTTACAGCATATTTTAACCAAAAAAAAATAAATAATATAAGCTTAAAAGTAGCAAGGTATTTAAATATTTCTGTTGAAAATTTTTGTTATTTCCATGGCGGAGACTCTGTAATAAGAGATTTTATACTATTTAATTATAAAAAAAATTTATCTACATGTATAAATGATTTAAATTATCAAATGTATGATGTATATTTAGATAGTTTAAAGATCAAACTTAAAAAAATTAAATATATATATGATTACAATAGTTTAAATTTGTTTTACTTTGATAAGGAGCAATTTTATAAAACAATACCAGAAGTTGATATAATTTTTCATACAAATCCCAATCAAGTCTCAAATTTAGATTTTACAGTTAATGAGTTTGAAAAAATTCTAAAAAAATGGAAAAGAAAAATTTTCTTTATTGATGAGTCTTACCATGGCTTTGGCCATACATCACTAATTAGTCTTGTAAAAAAATATAAGAATATTTATGTTTTAAGAAGTGTAACAAAAAGTTTTGGAATGGCGCCTCATAGAATTGGTTTTTTGATAGGGCACAAAAATAATATTCTAAAATTCAAGGCATTTCAAACACCCTACCCTTTGTCTTTATTTTCTGGAAAGATTCTTGAGTATTTTTTAAAAA
>MDSZ01178560.1_pt1 | contig 14297 bp, 12 predicted proteins | sample 811201 | NCBI WGS metagenome assembly MDSZ01 (sample SAMN05326647, study PRJNA326480) | marine metagenome | isolation source: seawater | place: Indian Ocean: North | collected 2010
ATTACCATCAACCATTTCTAATTTGCAATCTGCCTTATTAGCAAAATATCTATTATGAGTTGCATAAATAATTATTCTGTTCATATTTTTAAGTTTATGCAAAATGCTAAATACGTCTTTAGCTGTGTTCTGATCTAAACTTCCGGTTGGCTCATCTGCAAGTATTATTTGTGGCTCATTAATTAAAGCTCTTGCGATTGCAATTCTCTGCATTTCTCCTCCAGACAATTCAGATGGGTAATGGTTTAGTCTGTCAATAAGTCCCATTTTTTTTAACATCTGCTTTGCAGCATCAACTGCTTTTCTTTTATTATTTACAATAGAAAGTCTAGCTAGATAAACATTTTCTAAAGCAGTGAAATCAGATAGCAAATTATTTTGTTGATAAATAATACCTATTTTTTTTGCTCTTATTCTATCGTTTGTCGAAGAATTAATAAAATTAATTGTTTTACCATCGATATAAACATTTCCTGATGAGGGTTTGTCAATTAATGATAAGATGTTAAGCAATGTGGACTTTCCAGAGCCAGATGGTCCAACAATCGAATACACTTTGCCTAAATTAAATGTAAAATTAATTTTTTTTAAGACAGAAATTTTTTTACTTGTTAAAAAAAACTTAGATATTTTATTTAGCTTAATTAAACTATTCATATTTTAAAGATTTTACTGGATCAAGTTTGGATGCCTTTATGGCTGGAAAAATAGAAACTAGTACTGTTATTATTATTGAGCAAAATGAAATAATTAGAATTGAAAAAAAATTAATTTCTGAAGGCATTTTGCTTAAAAAATAAATTTCTTCAGGAAACAAGGTTATATTAAAAATACTACTTAACAATTCTCTTACCTTTTCTATATAAATTGAAAATAATATTCCTAAAGTAATACCAAATAAAGTAGCTGAAGTGCCAATGATAACACCGATCAAAAAAAATATTTTTGTAATTGATTTGTTTAATACACCAATTGATTTTAAAATTGCAATTTCTCGTGTTTTATTTTTTACTAAAATGGTTAAACCAGAAATAATGTTGAAAGCTGCTACAATAATTATTAAGGATAAAATTATAAACATAACATTTCTTTCAACTTTCAGAGCAGAGAATAAAGAGCTATTCATATCTGACCATGTATAAATAAACTCATCTTTAAAAATGCTTTGAACTATATTTTTGTTTACATCTATATTTGATGGTTTTTTTAAATATATTTCTAAATTTCTATTTTTCGGGTCAATATTAAAAAAATTCTCCAGAGTGTTTAAGTTAATAAAAGCGACATTTTGATCAAATTCACTGAATCCACTATCAAAAAGTGAATTTATAATAAAAGTTTGCTGCTTGGGAAGGTTCCCAATTATAGTTTCTATTCCAGTTGAAGACATTATTGAAATCTTATCTCCAATTTTTAAATTTAAAGCAAAACCTAATTCTTTTCCTATTGAAATATAATTTTTGATTAAATTATTTTTACCGAGAAAATTTTCATTTTTTATAATTTGAAGTTTTGGAAAATCATCTTTATCGTATCCTCTTAAAATTATACCTTTTGTAAAATCTTTATTTAATATGACAGCTTCACCATTATTGCTAAAAATTAAATTGTTTGATATTTCGTTTAATTTTTCATTTTTTAAAATTGATTTTTTTATACCTTTATCATAAGGGTCAACCACAACATGAGCATTAAAACCTACTATTTTATTTATTAATTCTGCTCTAAAACCATTCATAACTGACATTACGATTATTAATACAGCTACACCTAAACTTATTCCTATAAATGAAAAAATTGAAATAACATTTAAAAAACCATCTTTCTTTCTGGTTTTCAAATATCTAAAAGTAATCTCTTTTTCTAATATGGAAATCAAATTTTCTCTTTTTCTTTTGTTATTAAATCAGTTATTTGATTAATTGATAAATTTTGCGCGTCTTTTCCTATTTCTTTAAATTCGAGAAGATCACCTTCAGATTTTTTTCCGATAATAATTTGATATGGTACACCAATTAAATTAAATTTTTTCATTTTAGATGAAATATTTTCGTCAGTATCATCGATAATTGTGTCAATTTTTTTACTTTGAAAGGTTTTGAACAATTTGTTCGCTTTTTCTAAGTTTGAATTATCGTTCTTAGTAATCATGGGAATAATTGCAAGTTCATAAGGTGCAACGCATAATGGCCATTTCATTATTTCATCATTTTCATTATATTTAGCTTCAATAATTGCTCCAACTAATCTTGATACGCCCACACCATAAGATCCCATTTTTACAAAATCCTTTTTTCCTCCCGGGAGATCTACGGCAGCATTTAAAGGTTTTGAATACTTGTCTCCAAAATAAAATATATGTCCTACTTCAATACCTTTGGTTATTAACCTATTGTTTGATAAAACTTTTTTTTCAAATTCTGCTTTATTGAATTTTTCATCTGTAACCGCATAAAAAACTTCATATTTTTTTCTTAATTCCTCAAGGGATTTTTTTTCTAAATTAAAATTATCATAATTAACTTCGAAAATTCTTTTATCTGTAAAAATTTTACTTTCACCAGTTTCTGCCAAAATAATGAATTCATGGGAAAGATTTCCACCAATTGGACCTGTGTCTGCTGCCATTGGTATTGCAGTTAAATTTAATCTTTTAAAAGTTCTTAAATAAGATAAAAAAAATTTATTATATGAGAAGAAAGCTTCTTTATCATCAATATCAAATGAATATGCATCTTTCATATAAAATTCTCTGCAACGCATAATTCCAAACCTTGGCCTTAGTTCGTCTCTAAATTTCCATTGGATATGATAAAGAAGTTGAGGTAAAGATTTATAAGATTTAATATTTGATCTAAATATATCTGTTATTAGCTCCTCATTTGTTGGACCATATAACATTTCTCTATTCTGGCGATCTTTAATTCTTAACATTTCATCACCATAATCATCATAGCGACCACTTTCCTTCCAAATTTCACTTGATTGAATAGTTGGCATTAAAATCTCTTGGGCGCCAATTTTGTTTTGCTCATCCCTTACAATTTTTTCAATTTTTTTCATCACTTTAAAACCTAGTGGTAACCATGAATAAATTCCTGCTGACGATTGTTTAATCATTCCAACTCTAAGCATTAATTTGTGAGATTTTATTTTAGCTTCGGTTGGGTTATTTTTTAAAATTGGGATAAAAGCTTTTGATATATACATTTCAGGATATTATGTTTCTTATATCAAAATATTCAATTAAATTCTAACTAGATTGATATTGGTAAAAGGTTTTTTTCCTGTTTTTTCTTTAGAATATTTTCTACAAACTATTTTAAGTGCATCAATTAGATTGGTTTCTTGTTTTTTGCTATTCAATGAGTATGTTTTTGTAGTATTTTCAATTTCGTCCTCTAAGCCATTTATAAAATCATCAGTTTTAACAACTGGTAATCCTTTATATGTTAAAATAGGTCTTTGGTGAATATTCCCCTTAGGGGTTACCATAATTGTCACCTCCATATATCCGTTATTACTTAAGTTTTTTCTATCCTTTATAGACTGCGAACTTTCATCTACGCTTATATTGCCATCAAGGTACAATCTTCCGCTTGGAGCTTTATCGTAAATTTCAGGTTTTTCACCTGGAAAAAGTTTAACTATGTCGCCATTTTCAACTTGTATTGGGTAAGGCACCTGCATATCTTTTGCAAAACTTATATGCTCAATCATATGTCTATGCTCGCCATGAACAGGAATTACACATTTTGGTTTAACCCAATTGTACATATCTTTTAAATCCTCTCTATTTGGATGACCTGAAACATGTACAAATTCACTCTCTTCAGAAATTACTTCTACTTCGTCTTTTACGAGCTGATTGTGTAATTTATATAATTTTTTTTCATTACCTGGAATTATTTTAGAAGAAAATATAACTGTATCACCTTTTTCAACTATTACATCTGGATGAGTATGTGAAGAAATCCTCATCATTGCACCCATTGGTTCACCCTGACTTCCTGTGCACAAGTAAACAATTTTCTCTCTTGAAAAATTTTTTGCTTCTCTAGGATCAACTGGTTCTATCACATCTTTTAAATATCCACATTGTCTTGCAGCTTTGTAAATTCTATGCATTGATCTTCCTACTAAAGAAATTTGTCTACCAGTTTTTTCAGCACAGTAGAAAATTGTCTCCATACGGGCAACATTAGATGCAAAAGATGTTACTATAATTCTTTTTTTTAGTCTGCTCATAATATTATACAAGCTTTTTCTTACATCCAATTCTGAACCTGACCTTCCAACACTAAAAACATTAGTGGAGTCACATATCATTGCTAGAACACCTTCTTTACCAATTTCCTTTAATCTTTCAGAATTAATTTTACCTCCTATCAAAGGGTTTGGATCTACTTTCCAATCACCAGTATGAAGTACCGCTCCACCTGGGGTTTTAATTCTTAAACCATTAGGTTCTAAAATTGAATGAGTTAAAGTTATATACTCAATTTCAAAAGGGTCTAATTTAACTTTGCCATTTAGATCAACAATATTTAAATAATTTTCAATATCTATATTTTTTTCTTTAAACTTTTCTTTAATTAACAAAGCCGTAAACTTAGTTGCAAAAATTTTACATTTAAGCTTTGGCCACAAATGTGCAATAGCGCCTATATGATCTTCATGAGCGTGTGTTAAAATTATTCCAAGCAGGTTTTCCTTTCTATCAACTATAAAACCTGGATCTGCATAGATGAGATCAATACCTGGCAAACTATCATCTGCAAATGTAACTCCAATATCTACAATTATCCATTTATGCTCGCTAGGTTTGCCGTACGCGAAAAGATTCATGTTCATTCCAATTTCGCCTGAACCACCAAGTGGACAAAATAAAAATTCTTCTTTCATTTATAATTTATTAAATCAGTAGCTTTAAGAAGTCCATTAATAGTAATATCCTTATCCACTTTAATATTTGATCCTAATGATCTCCTAAATAAATAAGAAAATCCTCCAGTAATAATTATTTTAAAAGGCTTTCTTGTTTCTTTTTTAATTAAACTTAAAATATTGTCAATAAGACCACTGTAACCCCAAAAAAAACCAGACCTAACTGCTGAGATTGTATTTATACCAATTACTTTACTAGTTTTTTTTAAATTAATTTTGGGTATAAGGCTAGCTTTATCTATTAAAGTTTTCAGAGATAACTTGACGCCTGGAGCAATTACACCTCCGTGGTATACATTTTTGATTAATACATCGAAAGTAGTAGCAGTTCCAAAATCAAGAATTATATGATTTTTTTTCTTATTAAATGCTCCTATGGCATTAGCTAGACGGTCTGAACCAATCTGGTTTCTATTTACTTTAATTTTAATAAACCGTTTTAATGGCAGACTTTTCAGTTCTATACAGTTTATTTTGTAATATCTTTTAAAAAAAGTATTTATTTTTTTAAACGAAATTGGAACAACGCTTGAAAATAAACATTTTTGAACTTTATTCTTATTAAAATTTATTTTTTTAAATTTTTTTTTTAAGAAATTAAAATTAATTTGATTTGTTTTTAGAACTATTCTTTTAATAATTTTTTTTTTAGAATTTGCAAAACAAATTTTAGTCTCAGTATTACCTATATCCCCAACTATTATCATATAATTTTGCTCAATGAATATGAAGTTAATTTTGGTATTAGTTTTTCATACATTTTTATTAATTTAGAAATAATTTTTTTTTTACTAACTTTTTTTTTTGTTATTTCTTTCAAATTAGTCGTTGGGTAGTTTGCTAATTTTGGACTTTTAACTAAATTAATACCTATTCCAACTATCATATATTTATTTTTACCCTTTTGAATTATTTCTTGAAGAATTCCAGAAACTTTTTTTTTATTTACTAATAAATCATTTGGATTTTTAATAGTTATTGTTTTATTAATATAAACAGATAACAATTTTTTAATAACCTTACAGTTAATTTTTGTCATTTTTTTTATATTATAATTGTTATCAAATTTAAAAAATACACTTACGAAAATATTTCCTTTGTATGAAATCCATTTTTTTCCGTATCTACCTCTTCCTTTTTTTTGGTAATCAGTAATTACTATACCTGAATTATGGTCATAATTTTTTATAATTTTAGCTGCTAAACTATTTGTGCTATCAATTTTTTTATAAACAAATCTTTTTAAAATCATATGATTATTTCAATTTTTGAAACAATTTCAATCAGTTTGCTAGGATAAATAAAATAAAATAAAATTATTATTGTGGAAGCTATTAATGTTAATTTTAGTCCTAAATTATAATCTTTGTCATATATGATTTTTTCTTGATCAAAATACATTATTTTAACTATTCTCAAATAGTAAAATGCTGCAATTACAGTTGATAGCAATCCTAATATTGCTAAAAAATACATTGACTGATCAATTACAGCTTTAAAAATATAAAATTTTGCAAAAAAGCCAGCTAATGGTGGGATTCCAGCTAATGAAAATAAAATTATAAGTAATGACAAAGCAATTAATGGATGATTTTTTGATAATCCAGATAAATCATCCATATCTTCGTAATATTTGTTATCTTTTTTCAGCATAAAAAGAAAACTAAAAAATCCTAAATTCATAATTAGATAAATTGAAATATAAAATACAGAACTTTGAACTCCTTGATTTGTACCTGTGCAAATTCCAGCCAGTACATATCCCATATGTCCAATTGAACTATAAGCTATCAGTCTTTTAAGATTTTTTTGACCTATGGCTGCAACTGCGCCGAAAATCATCGATGCAACAGATAAAAAAATTATTATAATTTGCCATTGATCTATTACATTTATAAAAGGAACATATAAAAATCTTATAAATACAGTTAAAGCTGCTATTTTTGGTGCTATAGCAAAAAATAATGTCACCGAAGTTGGAGAGCCCTCATAAACATCAGGAGCCCACATATGAAAAGGGACGGCAGAGATTTTGAAAGCAAGACCTACAAGTATAAAAACTATACCAAAAGTTAATCCATATTGGTCACCAATCATTGCTGAAGATATTTGATCAAAATTTGTTGATCCAGAAAATCCATATATTAAAGAACATCCATATAACAATAAACCAGATGATAAAGCGCTTAATACAAAATATTTAAGACCTGCTTCTGAAGATTTAATCTGATCTCTATTAAAAGATGCCAATACATACAAAGCAAGTGACTGTAGTTCTAGACCAAGGTAAAAAACTATCAAATCATTAGAGCTTATCATTACCATCATGCCTAAAATTGAGGATAATATAAGTATTGGATATTCAATTTGGAATAATTTGAGTACCTTTAAAAATTTTGAAGACGTAATTAAAATAAAAATACCTGATAAAATTGTCAAAATTTTCATATATGATGACAAGTAATCAATTTTATACCCTCCATTAAAAAGGTTTAAGTTGATTTCTAAAGGATAATTTAGAATTAGAATTAGAGCTCCAACAAGAGATAAAACTGATAAATTATTAATTAAGCTAGAGCTATTTTTTTTAAATACACCCAAAATTAATAAAGACATAATAGATAATGAAGTAAATATTTCGGGGTAAATAAAATTAAGCTTATCCATTATTTTTATTCGTAAAATTTAAATTATAATTATATGTATCGATTAAATTTGCTATTGAAACCTCAATTGTATTTAATAATGGCTCGGGGTAAATTCCAAAAAAAATTATAGGAAATACTAGACTGGTCAATATAAATAATTCAGATTTATTTAAATCTTTTATTTTTATTAAGTTTTCATTCTTAACATTACCAAAAACTACTCTTTTGCATAACCACAGCATATAAGCTGCACATAAAATAACTCCCAAAGTTGCAATTGCTGCAACAAAAAAATTATCTTTAAAAACACCAATTAAAACTAAAAATTCTCCAATAAAACCACTTGTTCCGGGTAAACCAATTGCAGAAAGAGAAAAAATAATAAATAATAATGAATATTTTGGCATTGTTGTTGCAAGACCACCATAATTACTTATTAATCTTGAATGAGATCTTTCGTAAAGTACACCTACAGAAAAAAATAAAGCTGCAGATACAAGTCCATGACTAATCATTTGAATTAAACTTCCTTCTAAACCTTGCTGAGTTAGTGTAAAAATTCCTAGTGTTACGTACCCCATGTGTGCAACAGAGGAATAAGCAATTAATTTTTTCATGTCCTCTTGTACAAGAGCTACTAGAGAAGTGTATATTATTGCAACAACACTAAGAGTATATACTAATGGTGTAAAAAAATCTGATGCAGCTGGAAACAACCCAATTGAAAATCTTAAAAAACCATAACCAGCCATTTTAAGCAATATTGCAGCCAAAAGTACAGATCCCGTAGTTGGGGCTTCAACGTGTGCATCTGGTAACCAAGTATGAACTGGCCACATAGGAGTCTTGACAGCAAAAGAACTAAAAAAGGCTAACCACAAATAATTTTGAAAATTAGGATCTATACCCATTTCATATAATTTAATAAAATCTGTAGTACCTTTTGATAAAAAAATAAAAATTATACCAATTAACATCAATACAGAACCAAGAAGTGTAAATAAAAAAAATTTAAATGCTGAGTAGACTCGTCTGTTACCTCCCCAAATACCAATAATTAAAAACATTGGTATTAAACCACCTTCAAAAAATAAATAAAAAATCACCAAATCTAATGAACAAAATACGCCTAGCATTAGGCTTTCCATTATGAGTATTGATATTAAAAAATCTTTTAATCTAAATTTTATGTTATTATTTGCTGATATAATACATAAAGGGGTTATAAAAGTTGTTAAAACTATAAATAAAATTGATATTCCATCAATACCAACTTTATAATTGAAAAATCCTTTCAACCATTCTTTTTCTTCAACAAATTGAAAATCGTGTGTTGAATTATCAAATAAATACCAAACATAAATAGAAATAATAAAGTTTACAAATGCTGTAAATAACGCAACATATTTAATAATCTGCTTGCCTGTAACAGTGGTTTCTTTACCAAAAAAAATAAATAAAGCACCTATAGAAGGTAATAAAATAATCGATGACAAAATAGGAAAATTCATTAATTTAAAATCAGAAAAGTTAATAAAGCTGAAAAACCCAAAAGCATGATAAATGCATATTGATAGATAAAACCACTTTGAAATTTTTTAGCTTTCAATGATAAGGTTTGAATTATATTTGAAATTCCATCTGGTCCAAATCTATCAATTGTTTTTAAATCAATATATTTCCAAAAAAATAATCCAATTTTTTTGAGGGGTTTAATAAATATTATATCATATAATTCGTCAAAATACCATTTGTTAAGAAAAAAATTGTATAAAAAATTATTTGATTCTTTAATCATGATAGTCAGATTTTTATTTTTTAAAAATAAATAATATGAAATTGGAATAGAAATCGTTACTAAAATTGGTGTGATATATATTATTGATAGTGGTGGGTGTTCAGCGCTTAATGGATTTAAAAATTTAATCGAATCTTTCCAAAAAATAAATGGGTTAGAAGTATTAATAAAAAAATCTTTAAATACAAAACCTGCAAAAATTGATCCTATGGCAAGAATAATTAAAGGAACCAGCATAACAAATGGTGACTCTTTAATTTGAGCTTGATCAATATTTTCATTTTTATAATCGCCATGAAAGGTTTTGAAAATTAATCTCCAAGAATATATTGAAGTTAAAAAAGCTGTAAAAATACCTACGAATGCAGCTAAAATTCCAGTGGCATTTCCTCTAAGATATGCAAACTCTATTATTGCATCTTTTGAATAAAAACCTGAAAGCAAAGGAAATCCGGTTAATGCTAAAGTACCTATGACCATTAAAGACCATGTATAAGGAAGTTTTTTCCATACTGATCCCATTTTGGTAATATCTTGCTCATCTTTGAAAGCATGTATCACTGATCCCGATCCTAAAAATAATAATGCCTTAAAAAAAGCATGAGTAAATAAATGAAACATAGCTACATTGTATGCCCCAACACCGGTTGCAAAAAACATGTATCCTAATTGGCTACATGTTGAATATGCTATAATTTTTTTAATATCAGTTTGAACAAGAGCTATAGTGGCCGCAAAAAAGGCTGTCGACATACCAATTATAGTTATTACGTTTAATGCTATAGTTGAATATTCAAAAATTGGTGAACATCTTACAACTAAAAAAACTCCAGCAGTAACCATAGTTGCAGCATGAATAAGTGCAGAAACTGGTGTTGGTCCCTCCATTGCATCTGGCAACCAAGTATGTAAAAAAATTTGAGCTGATTTGCCCATAGCACCAATAAACAATAGTAAACAAATCAAATCTATAGCATTAAAAGAGATACCGAAGATTAAAATATTATTATCTATATAACTAGGAATTTGGTTAAATACATCAGAATAATTTAGGGTGCCGAATAAGTAAAATATTAAAAAAATTCCAAGAGCAAATCCAAAGTCACCAACTCTATTAACCAAAAAGGCTTTTATAGCAGCTGAATTTGCACTTTCTTTTCTAAACCAAAAGCCTATTAAAAGGTATGAACAAAGACCTACACCTTCCCATCCAAAAAATAATTGTAAAAAGTTATCAGCAGTTACTAAAGTTAGCATTGCAAAAGTAAATAATGACAAATAAGACATGAATCTTGGTTTGTGTTGATCATGTGACATATAACCAATAGAATAGATATGAACTAATGCTGAAATTAAAGTTACAACTACTAGCATAACAGCTGATAATGTATCGATTTTTATAGACCAATTTACACTTAATGTTCCTGAGTTAATCCAAGGCATTATTAAAGTGTTGCTTTCATAATTATTAAAAATTACATCGTAAAATATTATTAATGATAAAAATGCTGATATTGATACAAATAAAGATGTAACTACTTCGGAAATTCTGTCCCCAATGATCTTTCCAAAAAAACCAGAAATAATAGCTGCTGTTAATGGGAGAAATAAAATTATATTTTCCATCTTACCCTTTTAAAGTTTGAATTTCTTCAACATCAATATTTGAAGTATTTCGATAATAAACAACTATAATAGCTAAACCTATTGCAGCTTCAGCTGCAGCTACTGTAAGAATAAATAGGGTAAAAACTTGTCCTGCTAAATCATTTAAAAAAATTGAAAAAGATACTAAATTAATATTTACTGCTAATAGGATTAATTCAACGCTCATTAAAACAACAATTATATTCTTTCTATTTAAAAATATACCAGCAATACCTATTGAAAAAATAATTGCTCCAAGAGTCAAATAATGTCCTAATCCAATATCAACCATCTAAATCTACTCCTTTATTGGTTGGAACGTCTTTAAGTTCAACACTATCTGATCGTTCTCTTGAAATTTGCGAAAAATAATTTTGTTTTTTTAAGCCTAATCTTTTTCTAAAAGTAAGAACAATTGCCCCAATCATTGCTACTAATAAAATCATTCCACTTAACTGAAATAAGTGGATATAATCAGTATATAAAACATTGCCTATCGAATGTGTGTTAGAAATACCAATATTGGGAGATAACATCAAAGATGATGAGACATTCGGTTTAAATTTCCATCCACCAATTACAATAATTAATTCAAAAAAGATTATAACACTTATTAAAACTCCAATTGGAATATGTTTTGAGCTTCCTATAGAGCTAAACCATTGTTTTTTTTGCTGAGCAACATTTAACATCATGACAACAAAAAGAAATAATACTGCAACTGCTCCTACATAAACTATTAACATGATCATTCCTAAAAATTCTGCTCCAATCATTATGAAGAGGCACGAAATGCTTATAAAATCTAGAATCAAAAAAAATACAGAATGAACTGTATTTTTTGAAACTGTTACCATAATTGCGGAAAAGATTGCTATAAAAGAAAAAATATAAAAAAAAAAGGAGTGTGCCAACATAATTTTTATCTATATGGATTGTCTGCCTTTATATTCGCTGCTAGTATACTTTCCCATCGATCCCCATTGTCGAGTAATTTTTCCTTATTATAATAAAGCTCTTCTCTTGTTTCTGTGCTAAACTCGAAATTTGGGCCTTGGACAATAGCATCTACAGGACAGGATTCTTCACATAAACCACAATATATACATTTCATCATATCAATGTCGTATCTAGTAGTTTTTCTACTGCCATCCATTCTTTCAGTAGACTCAATTGTAATAGCTTGAGCTGGACAAACAGCTTCACAAAGTTTGCAAGCAATACACCTCTCTTCACCATTGGGGTATCTCCTTAAAGCATGTTCTCCCCTAAATCTCGGGCTAATTTTTCCTTTCTCAAAAGGATAATTAATCGTTTTTTTACTCTTAAAAATTTCTTTTATTGCAATTATTAGTCCACTTAAAAAGTCAATTAAAAAAATTGTTTTAAAAAATCTTGAGATTTTCATATTTAAATCACAGGTAATAAATTAAAATAAAATAAATATGACGCAGTAATGACAACCCAGAAAAGGGAAAATGGAAGAAATATTTTCCAACCCAGTTTCATTAATTGATCGTATCTATATCTTGGTACAATCGCTTTTACTAATGAAAATAATATAAATAAAAATAACATTTTTAAAATAAGCCATAAAAAATCTGGAAGAATATTAAAAGGAAAAGCATCTATAGGAGATAGCCATCCACCTAAAAATAAAAGTGATCCCAGAGCACACATTAATAATATATTTGCATATTCGCCTAACCAGAACATTGCATACATCATTCCAGAATATTCTGTTTGATAACCAGCAACTAATTCTGCCTCTGCCTCGGGCAAATCAAATGGTGGTCTGTTAGTCTCAGCTAAAGCTGAAATGAAAAAAATAACAAACATAGGAAATAATGGAATTATGAACCATATATCTTTTTGAGCAAGAACAATATCTGTTAAATTAAGTGAGCCAACACAAAGTAATACATTTATAATTATAACACCAATTGATACTTCATATGATACCATTTGTGCAGCTGATCTAATTGAACCTAAAAAAGGATATTTTGAATTTGAAGCCCAACCACCCATGATAATTCCATACACACCCAAAGAAGAAACTGCAAACAAGTAAAGTATTCCAACATTAATATCTGCAATTACAAAATTTTCACCAAAAGGGATAACAGCCCAAGCTATTAATGCTAGAGTCATTGTCACAATTGGCGCAAGTATAAAAATAATTTTATTTGCGCTCGCTGGAATAATAATTTCTTTAAAGAGATATTTTAAAGCATCCGCTAACGATTGAAATAAACCAAATGGTCCAACTACGTTGGGACCTCTTCTTTTTTGAACAAACGCCCAAACTCTTCTATCTAGCCACACTACCATCGCAACTGCTGTTAAAACTGGCAACAATAAAAATAAAATTTTATAAGTTTCGGATAAAAAGATATTTATATAGTTTATCATTTAACCTTCGGTTCCTGTTGATTTAATACTTAGCTTTTCATTTCTACATTTAAACATTGTTTTTGAAGCTCTTGCTACTACATTAGAGTAATAATAATCTATATCAAAAACTTTGAGCTCTTCGTCTTTAAAATTTAAATTATTAAAATCTATAGTTTTAGATATTAAATTCTTCTCTTTCATTAGATTTAAGTAATTAATCAAACTACTTTCTAAATCATCTTTATTTTTGAATAATTTTTTATTAGATATAGCATAACTTAAATCATTAATAATTTCCCAATCTTCTCGTGCCTGTCCTGGTGGAAATGAAGCTTTGTAAGCTTTTTGTAATCTACCTTCTAAATTTGTAAAATAGCCATCCTGTTCCGTATAGGCAGCCCCAGGAAGTATTATATCAGCTATTTCAGCTCCACTATCTCCATGACTACCTAGGTAAACTATAAATTCATTCTTTTTTTTAAACTTTAAGTTATCTTGACCTAGTAAAAAAACTATGTCGTATTTATTATTTTCTAAATTTGAAAGAACTTGATTATTTCCATCTTTAGTTTGGTAAATTCCCAAATCATAACTTCCCACTGTAGATGCATTTTGGCTAATTATATTTAAAGAATTCCATTGATCATTTATTTTATCGTTAGTGTATAAAAAGTTCTTTATGGACTCACAAATATATTTCGATGAATTTGAAATCAAAACTGACTCTCCAATAATAATTATTGGTTTTTTTGCTGATTTAATTTCATTTGATATTGGATGTTTATCTTCGACAATTTCTTTTATGTCTAAAATTTTACCTCTTAGAAATTCGTAAGGATAGGTTAAGTCTCCTACATTATTTA
>MDSZ01148123.1_pt1 | contig 14296 bp, 13 predicted proteins | sample 811201 | NCBI WGS metagenome assembly MDSZ01 (sample SAMN05326647, study PRJNA326480) | marine metagenome | isolation source: seawater | place: Indian Ocean: North | collected 2010
ATATTGCTGCAACATCATTTTATCCAGCTAAACCTCTTGGATGTTATGGTGATGGTGGAGCAATTTTTACCAATGATGATACTCTAGCTGAGGAATGTAAAGCTATTAGAATTCATGGAACTAAAACAGATCGTTATAATAGTGAAAGAATTGGCTTAAATGGAAGATTTGATAGTATTCAGGCAGCGGTTATTTTAGAAAAACTCACCATTTTTAATGATGAAATCGAAAAGAGAAATATTGTTGATGCCAACTATAGAAAAAATTTAAATAATGCGCAATATCATCCTGAAGGTTATCAATCTGCACATGCACTTTTTTCAATAGTATTAGGTTCAAATCAAAAAAGAAATGAATTAGTTGAAAGATTAAACTCAAAGAATATTCCATCTGTGATTTACTACAAATATCCTATTCATTTAATGAAAGCTTTTAATTACTTAGGATATTGTAAAGGAGATCTATCTGTTTCTGAATCTCTTTCTGATTCAATTGTAAGCTTACCAATGCATCCATATTTGAGTGAAGATGATATTGATTTAATTATCAATACAATACAAAAAACTTCATGAAGATGTTAGTTACAGGAGGTGCAGGTTTTATCGGTTCAAATCTTGTTGATCAATTAATATTAGAAGGCAATGAAGTTCACGTAATTGATAATTTTATCTCTGGAAAAAAAGAAAATTGTAATGAAAAAGCAATTTATCATAAACTAGATGTATCAATTGTTGAGCACATTGATAAACTTGAAAAAATTTTTGAAGATGTAGATACAATTTTTCACTGTGCCGCTTTAGCAAGAGTACAACCTTCGATTGTTAACCCCTTAAAATATGAAGTAAACAATACTTTAGGATTAATGAATGTTCTAAAAGCTGCTGCTGATGTTAAAGTTAGAAGGCTTGTTTATAGCGCGTCATCATCTGCTTATGGTCCTACCGATAATTTACCTTCTAAAGAAAGTAATCCTATTAATCCAATATCACCGTATGCAAACCAAAAATATTATGGTGAGTTATGTTGTAAAATGTTTTCTGAGGTTTATGGTATAGAAACTGTTTCTTTGAGATATTTTAATGTTTATGGGGAAAGACAAAATCTAGGAGGAGCGTATGCAACGGTTGTAGGTATTTTTATAAACCAAATTTTGAAAGGAAAGCCACTAACTATAAATGGAGATGGTTCTCAAAGAAGAGATTTCACCTATGTAAAAGATGTTGTTAATGCTAATATTCTAGCAAGCAGTTCATCAAAAGTTGGCAGTGGAGAAGTTATTAATATTGGTTCTGGAAAAAATATATCTATTAATGAATTGGCAGATATGTTTGGTACGGAAAAAAAGTATATGAAGCCAGTAAATGAACCTTTTGCTAATTTGGCCGATATTAGTAAAGCAAAAGAATTATTAAATTGGGAACCCTTAAAAGACTTAGATAGTTGGATTAACGAATATAAATTAAGCAACAGGATGAAAATATAATGAGTAAAAAAATTTTAATAACAGGCGGAGCAGGTTTTATTGCTCACCATGTCATTGATAAGATTCTATCTACAACCGACTGGGAAATCATAACATTAGATAGACTTGATTTTAGCGGTAATCTTAATAGACTTAAGGAGGTTGTATCTTCATATCCAGAAAAAGAACAGAAAAGGGTAAAAGTAGTACATCACGATCTAAAAGCTGAATTAAATCCTGAAATTACTGCTACTATTGGTCATGTTGATTTGATAAGTCATCTTGCCGCAGGCTCACATGTTGATAGATCTATTACTTACCCTTTAGAGTTTGTAATGGATAATGTTGTGGGAACTGCACATATCCTTGATTACGCAAGAAAATTAGATAATTTGGAAAGGTTTGCTTATTTCAGCACAGATGAGGTTTTTGGACCAGCACCAGAAGGAGTTAACTACAAGGAAAATGATAGATATAATTCAACCAATCCTTATTCCGCATCAAAAGCAGGAGCAGAGGAATTGGTAGTTGCCTTTGAAAATACTTACGGAATACCTTCTTTAATAACTCATACAATGAATGTTTTTGGAGAAAGGCAAAATCCGGAAAAATTCATTCCAATGGTTATTAAGAAAGTTAGGGATAATGAATTAGTTACTGTTCACGCTAATCCAGAAAAAACTGTAGCAGGTTCTAGACATTACATACATGCAGAAGATGTTGCAAATGCATTAATGTTTTTATTCAATTATAATCTATCTGAATTAAGACCAGATTTAACTGGTGCAAAATGTCAAAAATTTAATATTGTTGGTAAAGATGAAATAGATAATTTATCATTAGCTCAATTCATTGCTAAAGTTCAAAATAAAGATCTTAATTTCGAAATGGTTGATTTCCACTCTCAAAGACCTGGGCATGATTTACGTTATGCTTTAGATGGTACTAAAATGAAAAATATGGGTTGGGAACCTGAATCAGCTTACGATCGACTGGAGTCTGTTATAAAATGGTCATTAGAAAATGAAAGGTGGCTATCCCTATAATCAAGATTTATCTTCAACAACAGATCTACCTTTTAATTTTTCCCAATCTTTCTCAGGCCTTACTTTTAAGTTAGTTTTCCAAGCTCCATCCAAAGTATGCATCTCCAAACCTAATATTTTCCCAAAATCAATCATTGCTTGAATATCCTTTGGGAAACAACTCCCTCCGAAGCCAAATTTACCATCATGGCCTGGAACATTTAAATGGGAATGACCAATTCTACCGTCTCTAATAAATCCATCAACAGCAACATTCCAATCCACACCACATTTATCAGCCACCAGTTTCATTTCATTCATAAAAGAAACTTTTGTTGCAAAGAAGCAATTATTCATATACTTGATTAATTCAGCAGTTTCATAATTAGTTTCAATAACTGGAATACTTTTACCAAATCTCCATCGATACATCTCAGCAACTTTTGTAGTATTTCTTGATTCACCCCCTATAATGAATCTTGACTGATTAATAAAATCAAAATTTGCACTTCTTTCTGTTAAAAATTCTGGGTTAAAAACAAGATTGAGCCTTGGGTATTTTTGTTGAAAGTTTCTAGTTGAACCAGGAATCATTGTAGATCTTAATAAAATAATATTGCCCCTATCATTAAAATTATTAATCTCTTCTAATGCCTTATCAACAATATCAAGATTAATTGATCCATCTGCATTAGACGGAGTTGGTACAGAAAGAAAAATAAAATCAGATTCACTCATTACCTCTTCAAGAGTGTTTTGAGATTTATTTGGGTCTTTGTCATATACTTTTACATTCGCGTCGCATCCAGTATTTGGAGAAAAACCAAACTGAACAGCGCTACCTACAAATCCTTTACCAATAATCCCAATGTTCATTACTACACCCCTTTATTAATTACTTCAACAATTCTTTTTGCACAATTACCGTCCCACCCGAAAGGTAATTCATAATTTGTGTTTATTTCAAATTTATTTTTATTAAATGACTCAACAATTTTATTTTTTTCAGGATCGACCAATTTATTTGTCCCTTTTGATAGTGTGATAGGTCTCTCAGTATTATATCTTAGTGTATAACATGGTTTTTTCAAGACAGTTGACTCTTCTTGAATACCGCCACTGTCAGTAAATATTACCTTGCAATTTTTCATTAGATTTAAGAAATCCAAGTAGGGTAAAGTATCTAAAATTTTAATATTTTTACCAATATCTATTTTATTATCAACAATTCGTTTTTTTGTTCTTGGATGAATTGAAAAATATAATCTTATTTCTTCGGAAATAATTGATAAATCATTCAATATTTCTTTTAATCTTGGTATTTGATCAACGTTGGAAGGTCTATGTAAGGTTATCAATCCAAAAGGCTCTTCAAATATATTTTTTTTATTTAATTTTTTTAATCCATAATGAAGACTGTCAATCATTAAGTTACCTACAAAAAATATCTTATCTTGATCATGTCCTTCATTGATTAAATTTAGTTTAGCGCTTTCCTCTGTAACAAAAAAATAATCTGAAATTGCGTCAGTAGCTAATCTATTGATTTCTTCAGGCATATCTCTATCATAGCTTCTTAAACCTGCTTCCACATGTGCTAACTTAATTTTTAATTTTTTTGCTACAATGCTACAAGCTAGGGTTGAATTAATATCACCAAAAACTATTATCAAATCAGGTATTAATTTCAAGCATACATCTTCAAACATCTCCATTATTTTTCCAGTTTGATAGCTCTGAGTTCCGGAACCAACATTCAACATAAAGTCTGGTTTTTGAATATCTAAGTCTTCAAAAAAAACATCAGACATATTCTTGTCATAATGCTGACCAGTATGAACTAAAGTAGAGTTAATTTCACTTTCTTGATTAAGCAACCTTAGGAGGGGAGCAGCTTTCATAAAATTTGGTCTTGCTCCAACAACTGTTAGAATATTTTTCACAAATTAATTTATACCAGGCTTTTTATATTTTCTATCATTTTATTTGCTAGTATTTCTCTAGAAAAATTTTTAAGCATATAATTGAAGCCTTTAATTCCTTTTCTATCAATTTCTTCAGGATTATTTTTAAAATAATAAATGGCTTTAACTAAATCATTAGCGTTTTCTGGTTCAATATTTATTGAACATTCTGCATCATCTAAAATTTTTCTTGATTCTCCATCAACTCCCATAATAATAGGTTTTTTTAGTGCCATTGATTCAAAAACTTTTGAAGGAATAACCTTTTTAAACTCATCATTTTTTATTAAATGAACTAAATGAACATCAATAATTTGGTTTATATTTACAATTTCTTGCCATTCGAGGTGATCAATAAAGAAGATGTTATTAATTGACCTTTTTTTTGTTTTATCAATAAGTATTTTTTTTCTAGCACCCTCTCCAATTACAAAAAAAATGATATCATCACTAACCTGACTTGCAGCATCAAGAATTATTTCAAGACCATGAGCCATCCCAATAGTACCTGTAAATGAAATAATAAATTTATCATTATTAATTCCATATCTTCGTAGAACTTTATTTATACTTTCACTTGGTTTAAGTGATTTATCAATTTCAAAGCCATTGGGAATAACTTTAATTTTATTTTCATTCACACCCTTTTTTATTAAATCATTTTTAAATGAATTTGTAACACATACAATTAATTCACTTTGATTATAAAGGGAAATTGCTATTTTTTTTAAAAAAGTTATTAGAAATGATTTTTCTTTCATAACTCCAACAGATACAATTGACTCTGGCCATAAATCTCTAATTTCTAATACCAAAGGAATTTTTTTAATTTTAGAAATGAAAAATCCTGAAATAAGAGTGAAAAATTGAGGACTTGTAGCAATAATAACATCTTTTTTAGCAGATAGCAAACCACAAACTAATGACGAAAACATAAAACTTAAGTAATCAAGAACCCTTAAAAAAAATCCTTTATTAGGATAAATAAAAGTCCATACTCTCTTTACAATTATTCCATGAATTTTTTCAATTTGATATATTTTGTTTTTATAGCCATTAAATATTTTACCTTTTGGGAAATTAGGAACTCCTGTTATTACGGTTATTTCAAAGCCCATATCACTCCATTTTTTACAATGTTCTAGCGTTCTTTTAGCAGGAGCATTTGTTTCAGGAAAAAAATTATCTGTTAAAAATAGAATTTTCATATTATTAATAATAAAATATTTTGAAAATAATTTTCATCAAAGTAGCTCTTATTATATTTAATTTATTGTCTAAATAGCTTGACCATTTTAATCCGATTTTTTTAAATATCTTTTTTCTTGTCATTTCAAACAATATGTTCATTTGAACAATATGAAGTTTATGATAAAATAGACTTGCTCTCATAGAAATTATATTGTCAGAAAGTTCATATAAAGACCAATATCCAATATCATAGGAATTAATATTATTCTCTAAAGTATTTATATATTCTAAAAATAGTTCATTTACTTTTTTATCATTTGTTAATAGCCAATAATCGTAAATGCCCCATAACCCCCAAATAAATCCGTTTAAAATATGAGTAGGAGTATTTTGCATGATGTATTCTTCAATCCAAATATTATTTTTAGAGTCTTTAAACATCACACCACCATCTTTAACGTTTATTTTCAAAGACTCAAAAACTTTTTCTAAAGATTTTAAATATTTTGGGTCTTTTGTTTCTTTGTAAGCTCTACATAATACTGATAATCCTTGGCCTTGAGCAAGACCAGAATACCATGGATTAACTAGAGTCTCTTTGTAGACCCAATTAAAATAGTGATTCCATACATGTATTTTATTTTTGTTTGGAACTAGATTATCATTAAGCCATTCAGATCCAAGAATAAATTTTTGGTATGCTGAGCTTAATTTTTTTCTTTTCCACAGATTATAATTCCCAAGACTCCATTGTGCAATTGCAATAGGATTATACTGAATTCCTATATCTCCCTGATAATCTAAGAGAGGTATTCCATCTTTATCGTGAACACCCACATAATTAGCCTTATAATGAAATTTCATATAATATTGATCTAATGAAGTATAGCTAGCAAACTCATTAATTTGAGGTTGACCATGCCAAAATGACAAATTTGAATTTTTACTTAAAAAGTATGATTTTATAATTCTTTTCCAGTATTTAAATCTTAGTATCATAATTACCTAAAGTATTTTATCTATTAAAAAAATAGCTTATTCGATTGACTCTATAATTTTTCTAACATAATTCTTTGTATTATATCTCTCAAGAATAATTCTCAGCGATTCACTGCCCATTGACTTTAAGTCTTGCTTAATTAGATGTTCAATATGTTTAGCAATATTTTCTGGGGTCATGTCTTTTTCAATTATTCCATTTTTTTTATTAACCAAGTCTACTTCACAGCCATCTCCAATGGAACATAGAATAGGTAAACTGTAACACATTGCTTCAGATATAGCTAAACCTCCTAATCCAGGCAAAACAAATAAGTCTGCTGATCGCCAGTAGAAGTCAATATTATCAAATTGACTTCCAACGAAATTTATATTTTTTACATTAAGGTGTTTTTTTAATTTGATTAATTCTGATTTATAAGGTCCATCACCAACAATAATAAGTTCTATGTTTTCATCAATATTTTTCATTATTGCAAAGGCACGTATAAGATTATCAATATTTTTTTCTTTAATTAAGGCACCCACAAAAATAATTTTAAATTTATAATTCGACTTATAAATAGGAGACTTTCTTTTGATTTTTAAATTAAGTTTACTAATTACAGAATCTGTATCAACAACATTTAAAGCTTTATATATTTTATCTTTTTTAATGCCAAGAGAAAGAAAGTACTTCATTCCAATTGAGCTGTATGTAATTATTGAGTGAGAATTCTTCTCAATGAAGTGAATTAATCTGTCAAAAATTCTTCGCAGCATAGATTTTTTTCTATTTTGAATTTCGCCTAAACTCCACCAAACAAATTTTTTGTTAGTAATTCTACAATAAATGAACCCTTGTAATGCATTAAAAAGGTTTGATGCTCCTTCGGAAATAATAACATCTGGCTTTAACTTAAAAAGCTCAAAAAGTAAAAATGGAGATATAGGCATATAACCATCACCATTTATTGTTTTGTACTTCAATTTTATAGAAAAGATTTTTTTGCTATTAAAATTTCTATCATTTTTTTTAGAGACTACTTTAGTGTTTTTAAAATCAGGACCGTGTAAAACAGTTAAATTGATATTTCTATCATTACTAAGTAGTTCAAAAAAGGGTGCTCTGTAGTGCTGTATGACTCTATAAATGATTGCAACTTTTTGCATAGTTATTGATAGTATTTGTTATAAATATATAATATAATTGAATCCAGACTTTAGATTAAATGTTATTTTTATAACCTTACAAAAAAATAAAAGTGATCAACAAAATTATATTGAAATATAAAACTTTGTTTTTGTACGGTTTTATTGAGACTTTTGGTAGAGGTTTAAATATTTTATTAGCAATAGCCTTTGCTATTTTTGCAAGTTTCGAATTGTATGCTGAGCTTGTTATCTTGATTGCGACTGAAATCCTTTTTTTAGAAACAATGCTTGTTGGTCAACACAAATATGCATTAAGGTATATTGACAAATCTAATATAGATTACATTCTGGGCAATTGTTTAAAAAATATTTTACTCAATTTTAGCATTTTTATTTTTGTTGCAATCTTATTACCTAAAAGTTTTTTCATTTCTTTATTTGCAAGTAATATTAAAATGTCTATAATTATTTTAGCAATCGCAGTACTATTAAATTCATTTATATCATTAAACCTTCATGCATTAAGAAAAGTTGATAAAGTTAAAAATTATGCTCAACTCAGAATTCTATTTCAGTTAACCAAGTTTACTATTTGTTTTTCGCTAGTTTTTTCATTTAAGCAAAGTATTGCATATTCGTATGGTTTATTATTTGCTGGTATAATCTCTATTATTATATACTCATTTGTATTTAAAAAACTTTCAATATTAAAATTGTTAAATAATTCATCGATAAATCTTAAATATTATAAATTTGGTTTTCCAATAATGTTACACGCTATGGCAGGTATTTTGTACAGCTATCTAGACAGATATATGTTGAATTTTTTCTCAAATCCTAGAGAGTTATCAATTTATAGTTTTAATCTATCACTAGGAATGTCACCTTTTTTTATTATAAGCGTTATGGCAATATATTTTACTCCCCTTATTTATCGAAATAACATATTTAATGATTTATCAAAAAAATATTTATATAAATTTTTACTTTGGTCACTAACAGGATCACTCTGTTTATTTTTTGTAATTGCATTTTTAATATATCCTTTAATATCATTATTTTTGGAGTCTGGCTATGCAGAAGGAAAAATTTATTTCAATTTATCTTCAATAATAATTATTCTGACGTGCTTTTCTAATTATTTCATTTATAAAGCTACTGCAATGCATAGAGTAAAGTTTATTCCAATAGTTACACTAATATCATTGTTTATTTCATTTATTGTAAACTACAATCTAATACCCATATATGGTGGTCTTGGTGCTATTTCTGCCACAATTTCATCTATATTTTGTTTTAATCTTTTAATGTTTCTAATTTTGAATTTTTATGAAAAAAATAATTAGCTATCTATTAATGTCTGTTGTTCTTTTTTTAATTTTTTTTCTGACAGATGAGCAGCTAAAATTAAATGCACATTACTTTCTTTTTTTTCATATTATGTCTGTTTTATTATTATTTAACAACAACACTCTCAAGCTTTTTTCTCCTATATCAATAATTTATTTTTATACAGCAGTTTCATTATTTTTTGGTTCGTGGGGTTTTTCTTCGGAGAAAGTCTTAACAGAACACTTTTTATTAAATTATTACAACTGGGACTTTATAAATATTTCTTTTTTTTATTTGATTTTAAGCTTATCAATTTTTGTTATTATCGGAAACAAATTAATACCAAATAAAGTACCTAAATTATACCCGGTAAAGATTAGTTCAGAATCTGTTTTAATAAGTTTTGTTCTATTCATCCCCTTTTTCTTTTTAAGTTTAAAGATAGGATTTTTAGGAGGAAATGATCTATCTTCGATTCCAAGAACTTTATTTGCATTAATATTAATTTTCAAGGCCCAAGAGCATAAAAATTTTATAAAATTCTCTATTTATTTTATAGTTGTTTTAATACTAGCCACTTTTTCAGTTGATTCAAAGCGAGAAGCTTTAATAGTTGTCTTACCTATTCTTTTTAATGAATTTGTTTTAAATGATTTGAGAATAAATTGGAAAAACTTTTCTATTACAGCCATTTTTTTTACTTATTGTATATTTTTGATTTTAGCTATGTCAATCGTTAGGGGATATGGAAATTTTGGGAGTTTTAATAATATTTTTCAAGCTATTTCATATATACCAGTTTATATTGAAAGCGATTTTTTTATAAGTGCTTTATTGTTAAATATTGAAGCAAACTATTTTTTCTTTCATGCTATCAATTCAATTGAGCTAATTTTAGAAAACCCTAATCTAATTTCATTAGGAAGTACAATGATAAAACCACTATTCATTTTCATTCCAAGAGAAATTTTTTTCTATAAACCCGAAAGTATTTTAACATTATACACGTCTGAATTTGAGATAGCTTTTAGATCAATAGGTGGTTCCTACCCCATAAGCGTTTTTTCAGAATTTTTTTGGAACTTTCATTTTTTTGGAATTTTTTTTGTAATCGTTTTAGCTCTTTTCTGTAGTTTTATTTATAGACAACTTTTAGGTAGTTTTCGACAAAATAATATTTATAAACTTTTATTTTATACAATTATGTATTCCAATCTACTTTTTTATGCAAGAGGTTCAGGTTTAGATTTATTTTTTATATATGTTCTGTTGTCAGGATTTTTTATTTATTTATTAAATTTAGCACATAAAATTATTGTTTCTGTTAATACAAATAATGATTTGTAAAGCTAATAAAGGAAGTTATATTATCGAAAATGAATAAACACTTAATAGCAATTTTATTTTTGAGTTTATTGTACCCTCAAGCAGGTTCATTTAATATTGAAAAATTAAACAATTCACAGCTTGACATCTTACGAAATCAGTTAATGCAAAATGAAATAACTCAAGACTCCTCCGATTCAGAAGAAATAAATAGATTAAGTATTGACAAAGTAAATATTGAAGAAAAACAGACTTTTATCCCCCAAGAAAATGTACCTTCAAAAGAAATTGAATATTATTATGGATATGAATATCTCAAGAGAGATATTGAGTTTTACGACAATTTGCCAACACCTGGAGATTTTACTATTGGTCCAGGAGATGAAATCAGGCTTTCCATTTGGGGAATGTCCAATTTACAAAAGGATTTTATCGTGAATAAAGATGGTGCAATTTATTATGAGAAAATCGGACCTATATTACTTCAAAACTTATCAATTAACGAAGCTGAATTACTTTTATTAGATAAATTTTCTGATATATTTTCTACTTTAAAAGAGAATTCAAATTTAAAAGTCGAACTTATAAAAACACGTTCAGTAAATGTTTTTTTTACAGGAGAAGTAAATACCCCAGGAATTAACATCATCCATCCATTTTCAGATATTTTTACTGCACTTACACAAGCTGGCGGAATCAAAATTACAGGTAGTCTAAGAAATGTACAATTAATCAGAGGTGGTGAGATTTTCAGAGAAATTGATTTTTATGATTTTTTCAATTCCGGTAAAAATACAGATTTCGCCAACATTAGGATTTTAGATAACGATGTCATTTTTGTTCCACCAATTAAAAAAAGGGTAAAAGTAGATGGTGAAGTAAATAGAGCTGGTTTTTATGAATTAAAAAATGATGAAACCATTGATGAATTAATTACTTATGCATCTGGTATAACACCTACAGCGTCATCTTCAGTAATTGTAGATAGAGTTTTACCTTTTGAAAAACGATCATCGAACGATTACTCAAAATCAAGCCTTTCAATTGACCTAATTAATTCTTCATCAAATGAAAAAATTCTTTTTAATGGTGATGTGCTAGAGATTCTAAAACTTGATGATGTTAATTCAAGAGCCACAGTATATGGTAGAGTTAAAAATCCTGGATCATATCCTATTTTAAATTCATCTTTAAAAGACATACTTGATCTAGCTGGTGGTTTTAATGACCCTGTTTTTAGAAAAACTATTAGTGATAGGGAAATTATTATTCTTAGGAGAGATGAAAGAAAACTTTACAGCAATGAAATTAAAATAAATTATGAAAATGCTAATGATGTTCAATTAGAAGTAGATGATAAGATTTTTGTATATGAAAATATCAATTATAGGAATAGTTATATTTATACAATTATTGGTGAAGTAAATAGTCCAGGAAGCTACCCACATATTGATGGAATAACTTTAAATGAAGCTATAAGCCGAGCAGGTGGTTTAACTGGCTTATCAAACAAATATTCTTATGAAATTTATCAAAACTTTAATGAAGAATCATCTGCTCTTAAGGTTTCAAATGTAACTTTAAATTCTGTAGTTATTCCAAATAGTTTAATAGAAATAAATCCTATTTCAAATTTGATTAAAGTTGAAGGAAATACTTTTTCCCCAGGTATAATTTTGATAGAAGAATCTGTTACAGTAAGAAAAGCAATTAATCTCGCTGGTGGGTTAAAGCCATTTTCTGATAAAAATAAGATTTATTTAGAAAGAGCAAATGGTACAAAAAAACGAGTGAGAAATATTAATTCAAGGTTTACAAGATTATATCCTGGAGATAGTATATTTATACCTAAAAAAGAAAATTATGAGCCATTTGATATTACAAACTTCTTATCAACGATTACTTCAACTCTAGCAAATGTGGTAGCAATCATTGCAATCATTGAAAATCAATCATCAGACTAAATAGAAATGAAACCAATATATTCGGATCATAAAATAAACTATACTGCGCTCATTGAATTTTTTAAATATAATTCATTTTACTATTTAAAGTTTTCAGTACTCACTGTTCTGATTTACTTTATTTATTTTTTATTTAAATCACCAGTTTATGAAACTAGCGTATCATTTTATACTAACTACTCTGATTCAAATAACTATTCTTTTATTTCTTCTATTGTTCCGGGTGCAAGCGCGGATTCAGGAAGTTTAAAATTCTCTATAGATCACTATTTGAAATCAGAAAAACTTTTGAATGATGTTGTAGAGAAGGAATTTGTAATTAATAATGAAAAAACAAACCTAGTAGAATATTGGAATTCTGGCAAGACAAGTTTTTTCAGTAAACTAAATCCTATATCTATTTTAAGAAAAATCAATTATCAAATTATGTTTATCAGTGATTTGACAGAAAATGATAAGCAAAAACAATTAGCAAAAATAAGAGTTTTAAATAGCATATCATATTCCAAGGATTTGATGTTGAGTCACCATAAAATTGTTTTAAAAGATAAAGACCTAACAATTTCAAAATTTATGGCAAATAGTATATTTGAATCATTGGTATCATTTTCTGCAGAAATAGAAAATTCTAAAGCAAAAGAGAAAAAAGTTTTTATTCAAGAAAGATTATTAGAAGTTAAATCAAGCTTAACAGCTTCTGAAAATGATATGCTTAAGTTCCTGAAAGAAAATGATGATCACACATCTCCTTTATTGGCACTGGAGAAGCAGAGATTACAGAGAAATATTTCCTTGTATAGTCAATTATATCTTTCCCTTTCTGATCAGCTTGAGACAGCTAAAATTGATGAAAATGATAAAAGCTCTTCTATTTACACATTGGATAGTCCATATATTTCATCTTTTAAGTCTGGTATAGTTTTTCATAAAATGATTTTATTGATATTAATAGTCAATTTTTTCATCATATCGATTTATAAATTATTTATAGACCGTTCAAAATTAATACAATGATCATTTGGTTAACAGGACAGCCTGGCAGTGGAAAGACCACTTTAGCAAACGAAATCATAAAAAAAATGAAAAGTGATAATCCATCTATTAAAATCATTAATCTTGATGGTGATGATTTGAGAACTATCAATAAAAATCAAGATTATTCGAAAGAAGGTAGAATTAAAAATATTTCAACCGCAATCTCAATAATGCGATTTTTAGCAAACAAGGATTATATTTGTGTTATTTCTATTGTAGCGCCCTATAGATTCCTCAGAGATGAACTAAAAGAAGATTTTAATTTTCTTGAAGTATATTTACATACAACGGAGATTAGAGGTAGGGAAAATTTTTTTGCTAAAGACTATGAAGTGCCCATTGACTCAAATCATTTGAGTATTGATACCGGCAAGTTAACAATTAAGGAAAGTTTAGATGAAATACTCAATGTTTATTGGAAGATGGCAACCTTGGCATAATGGCCATCGATGGCTTATAGACCAAAGACTGAAAGAAAATAAAAACGTACTAATTTGCATTAGAGAAGTTGATAGAGATGATAGTAACCCATATGATCCAACGGAAGTTAAGAAAAATATAGAAAATGAATTACAAGACTTAATTTTTTCTAATAGGGTAAAAGTGATTATAATTCCTGATATAGAATCAATTAATTATGGCAGAGGTGTTGGGTATGATATTATTGAACACATACCACCAAAAAAGGTAGGAGAGATTTCTGCAACTAAGATTAGAAAAAAATTGTTTAATAAGTAGTTTAAAATTTGCAATTTGAACCCTTATAAAGGGCCCATAGCTCAATTGGTTAGAGCAACGGACTCATAATCCGCAGGTTCGGGGTTCAAGTCCCTGTGTGCCCACAAATGAGTAGTCATTCATATA
>MDSZ01269684.1_pt1 | contig 14292 bp, 11 predicted proteins | sample 811201 | NCBI WGS metagenome assembly MDSZ01 (sample SAMN05326647, study PRJNA326480) | marine metagenome | isolation source: seawater | place: Indian Ocean: North | collected 2010
ATTAAATTTTCAGATGCTGATTTGATTGGAATTCCTATTCAAATCATTGTTGGAAAAAATTTTAGAGAAAAAAATCAAGTTAATATTAAATTGAGAAAAGATGAAAAGGAATATTTAATAGCTAAAGAAAATATAATTAAATTTATAAAAGAAATTATTGAAAATGATTAGTTTTTTTGAGATCTGGGTTTCCATAAAATATTTATTACCAAAGACAAGAGAAAAATTTTTATCAATAATCACAGTTTTTTCATTTCTTGGTATTTCCTTAGGTGTTGCAACTTTAATAATTGTAATGTCAGTAATGAATGGCTTTCGAGAGGAATTAACAAGTAAAATTCTGGGAGTTAATGGTCATCTGAAAATTCAGCAAATAAATAATTTCAAAATTAATGAAAATAATTCAATAAATTTATTATTAAATGAAAAGAATTCTACAATATCAATAAATGAAGTTTTGGTTAGTCAAGCTTTGATATCAAAAAACAATTCGTCAAGTGGTGTATTTTTAAAAGGAGTAAAAGCAAACTATTTTACAAGTCGTGAGATTTTTAAAAATATTAATAAACAAAGTATAGAAAACTTTAGGGAAAACAAAGGAATATTTATTGGTTATAAACTTATGAAAAAATTAAATTTACGAGAAGGTGATTATATTAATATTCTTTCTTCAAAAAACTTAGATACAATATTTGGTAATATTCCACGATCCGTAAATTTAAAGGTGATAGGTTTTTTTGATACTGGCATGTACGAATATGATAGTTCATTGATTTTCGTACCACTAAAAGTGATGCAGAGCTTTTTGAATGTTTCTAATAGTTTTGATTTTTATGAGGTACATCTAGATAATTTTGATGATTTAGATGTATGGAAAACAAAAATAAAAAATTCTATTACAAGTTCCTATAGAATTTCCGATTGGAGGCAACTTAACCCTTCTTTGTTTAATGCATTAGAGGTTGAAAAAAATGTAATGTTTTTAATACTATTACTTATAATTATTGTTGCTGTATTTAACCTAATTTCGTCAATGATAATACTAGTTTCAATGAAAAGGTTAGATATTGGTGTTCTAAGAATGCTTGGTGTAAAGAAAAACCAACTTTTAAAAATCTTTATTATTAATGGTTCTATAATTGGTTTACTAGGAACCCTAATTGGACTTTTTTTAGGCTTATTGTTTTGTTTAAATATTAATGAAATTAAAAGTTTTATTGAATATTTCCTTGAATCAAATTTATTTTCCGAGGAGATTTATTTTTTCTCAAAGTTACCTGTTATAATTGATTTTTCACAAATTTTATCAATTACATTAATCTCTTTTTTCTTGTCATTTATCTCGACTATATATCCCTCAATCAAAGCTTCAAAAGTTGATCCAATTAATCTTATAAAATGGAATTAGATTGTTAAATTTAATCGATATCAACCAAAAATATACTCAAGGAGATTCAATTGTAGAAGTTTTGTCCAACTTGTGTCTAAAAATTAATGGTGTTAAAAACATTGGTATTGTCGGACCTTCAGGTTCTGGCAAGTCAACTCTTTTAAATATATTAGGGTTAATTGAGACGCCTCTTTCTGGTGAATTTTTTTTTAAGGGTAAAGAATGTATAAAACTTAATAATAATATGAAAACAGAAATTCGAAAAAATTTTATTGGATATATTTTTCAAAATAATCAGTTGCTAGAGGATTTTACAGTTTTGGAAAATATTGCCCTGCCATTAATCTTGATGGGAGAAAATTTTTCCCACGCAAAAAAAAAAGCATCAATTTTTTTAGAAATGTTAAATCTTGAAGAAAAGAAAAATAATAAGCCTGGGTTATTATCTGGTGGTGAACAACAAAGAGTCGCTATTGCTAGAGCATTAATTAAAAAACCAAGTTTAATTTTAGCTGACGAACCAACAGGTAGTCTTGACCTGGAGAATTCTAACCTTATATTAAATTTAATTTTGGAGTTATCAAAAAAAAATAAATCCACTTCGATAATAGCGACGCATAACTTAGACTTAATAAAAAAATTAGACATCTGTTATAAAATTGAGAGAGGAAAATTAGTTGAATACAGCTAATACAAAAAAAATTGTTCATCTGAGAAATTATACTCAATACTCACTGTCAAAAGGCGCAATAAAGATAAATGAATTAGTACAATATTGTGTTGAAAATAAAATTCCTGCAGTCGCTATTTCTGATTTCAACAACTTATTTGGATGCATGGAGTTTTCAATTGAATGCAAAAAAAAAGGTATTCAGCCAATAATTGGGTGTAATATTTTTTTGAAGGATAAGAATTTTGAACCTGGATATATTTTATTACTTTGCAGAAATGAAAAAGGTTTCAGTAATTTATCAAAATTAATCTCAGTATCAACTCTTGAAAACTCAAAAAATACAGATTCTTTTATCACAGTAGAAAATCTAAAACATTATAGTAGTGGATTAATTTGTCTTGCTGGTGGACAATTTGGATTAATAACTAAAAATTTTTACAGCAGTAATAATTTGAGTGATTCTATAATTGATATGTTGTCGTCGATTTTTGGTGAAAATTTTTTTTTAGAATTACAAAGGATTGAAAATAAATATCAGAATCTAGAAAATTATATAATTTATAAGTCAATTAAAAAAAAAATTCCAATAGTTGCTACAAATGAAAATTTTTTTTTGAATACAAAATTTTATCATACTCATGATGCTTTACTAAGTATTTCAGAACAAAAATATATAGATTCGGATGATAGACAAAAAAGTCACCCAAGATATTTCTTTAAAGATTACTTAACTATTAAAAATGAATTTAAAGATTTACCATTTGCAATTGAAAACACCTTGCTAATTGCTAAAAAATGTACTTTTTTTTTGGATGAAAAACCGACAAATTTGCCAAAAATTTTCTCTGATAAGAAAAAAGAAAACGAATTGCTTAAATTAAAATCTGAAACTGGCCTTTCAAAAAGATTAAATAAAACTAAACTTAACGATTATCAAAAGTCTCAATATTTTAAACGTTTAAACTATGAATTAAATATTATAATGAATATGGGCTATTCTAGTTATTTTCTCATAGTTGCAGATTTTATATTGTGGGCTAAGTCTAACAATATCCCTGTTGGACCTGGAAGAGGTTCAGGTGCTGGTTCTTTGGTTGCTTGGGCTTTGCACATTACTAATCTTGATCCATTGCGATTTGGACTTTTATTTGAAAGATTTTTAAATCCAGATAGAGTCTCTCTTCCTGATTTTGATATAGATTTTTGTATGGATAAAAGAGACGATGTCATTGCATATGTCCAAAAAAAGTACGGTAGATTAAATGTCGCACAAATTATTACATTTGGATCCTTTCAAGCTCGAGCGGCGATTCGTGATGTTGGTAGAGTAATGCAATTACCTTTGTATCAAGTAGATGAAATTTGTAAAATGATACCATATAATCCTGCACAACCAATCAGTTTAAAAGAATCAATAAAAGACGAGAAAATTTTAAAATTAATAAAAGATAATCACAATTTAAAGAAGTTATTTGAAATTTCATTGGACTTGGAAGGTTTGTATAGACATGCTTCGACTCATGCTGCAGGAATTGTTATTTCTGATAAATCATTAATGGAAATTCTTCCATTATACAAAGATCCAAAATCCGAAATACCTGTTACTCAGTTTTCAATGAAATATGTAGAGAAAATGGGATTGATTAAATTTGATTTTCTAGGTCTTAAGACATTAACAGTCATAGATAAAGCATGCGAGTATCTCAATAAAAGGTTAGTACGACTTAATATAAATGAATTATCCCTGAATGATGAGAAAACTTTTAATCTTTTAAAAAATGGAGATACTGTTGGTGTTTTTCAACTTGAGGGTCAGGGAATGAAAGAAACTTTAAAGAAAGTTCTACCAGATAGGTTTGAAGATATAATTGCAGTTGTATCTCTTTATAGACCAGGACCAATGGATAATATTCCAACATATATAAGCAGAAAACAAAAAAAAGAAAATTATGAATACCTGCATGATTCCTTAGAAGAAATACTTAAAGAAACTTATGGAATAATGGTCTATCAAGAACAGGTAATGTTAATAGCACAAAAAGTTGCGGGATTTACTCTAGCAAAAGCAGATCTTCTTCGACGTGCAATGGGGAAAAAAATAAAATCAGAAATGCAAGCATTGAGAACTGAGTTTTTAGATGGTTGTGAAAAAAATAAACTTACTAAAAATAAATCTATAGATTTGTTTAATGAAATTGAAAAATTTGCAGGTTATGGTTTTAATAAAAGTCATGCTGCCGCTTATGCAATGATTGCATATCAAACGGCATTTTTAAAAGCTAATTATCCACTAGAATTTTTTTGCTCTTTAATGAATTGTGATATTGGAAACTTTGAGAAAATTTCTAGTTACTGTTATGAAATTAAAAGATTAAACTTTAAAATTTTTGCACCTGATATAAATAAATCAAACATCTATTTTGAAGTTATTTATAATAAATCAAATATACCAATTGGTATTAGTTATGGTTTAAGTGCGATTAAAAATATTGGAGAAAATTCTGTATTAGATTTATTATCGGAGAGGAAACATAATGGAGAATTTAAATCTTTAATTGATTTTTTGAAAAGAGTGTCAAATAAAGTCATAAATAAAAAGATTCTTGAGGCTTTAGTTTTCTCTGGTTCATTATCTTCGTTGGAAAATAATCAAAACTTTTTGGCAAAAAATATTGAGAAACTAGTCGGTTTAAATGTAAGTTTCCACAAAAATTACGAAAAAAATCAAGTAAATTTGTTTGATAATTTTTTTGATAACAAAGATTTTGATTCTTCTAATTTTGACGAATGTAGCTATAATGAAAAACTATCTATGGAATATGATTCCTTTGGTTTTTATTTATCTGATCATCCTTCCAAATTTTATAAAAGTTTAAGTTATGAAAATGATCTATATGATATTGCCAAGCTTAATGAGTATGAAGCAAATCCTTTGAATGAGAATAAATTTTTTAAATGTATTTGTTTAGTCTCTGAACTTAAAGAAAGAAAATCTAAAATTGGTAAGAGGTTTTGTTTTTTTAGTTTGTCTGATGAAACTGGGATTTTGGATACTATTTGTTTCTCTGAGGTATTAGATTCTTTAAATTCAGAATTAAAAGTAGGCAGTATAGTTTTTGTTAAATTGGTTTTACAACAAATAAGAGATACAAAAAAATTTGTTATTAATTCCATAAAAGTTCTTGATGAATCAAAAAATAACAAAAATTACCTTATATCATTAGATACTAAACTTTTAAACTTTGAAAAATTTCAAAAACTTTTAAATAAAAGTAAAGTAGGTAATTGTAATTTTAATTTTAAAATGAATTATTCAGAATATGAGATTAAAATACTTAGTAAAAACAAGTATTTAGTAAGTATAGATTTACTTCATGATTTAAAGAATACTGAGGGTGTATTAGAGATACAGGAAATAAATTAAAAAAATATTGAATTAAATATTTAAATCTGTATTTTAAAATTAATTTATTTCATACACACAACAACTCTGGTGTTTTTTTGTTGTGTGAAAGTATAACCGGAGATTATTATCAATATATCCATTAAAGATCTACTAGACGCTGGTGCACACTTTGGACATAAGACAAATCGTTGGAATCCAAAGATGTCTGAATTTTTATACGGTCATAGAAACGGTATACACATCATTGATCTTCAGAAAACTGTGATACTTTTCAATGAGGCATTAAAAATTGTAAAAGAATATTCATCAAATGGTAAAAACATTCTTTTTGTAGGTACTAAAAGGCAAGCATCGGACTTAATCGAGAAATATGCAAAATCTTGTAATCAATTTTTCATTAATAAGAGATGGCTAGGAGGTATTCTTACTAATTGGGATACCATACAAAACTCTTTAAAAAGATTAAAGAATATTGAAGACATACTTGAAAACCATTCCAACTCTTATACAAAAAAAGAGATTTTAAAATTCCAAAATACTGCAGAAAAACTTAATAAAGCAATTGGTGGAATTAAGGATCTTACAGCAAAGCCTGATTTGCTTTTTATAATTGATACTAACAAGGAATTTTTAGCTGTAAAAGAAGCTAATAAATCAGGAATACCAATTATTGCTGTTGTTGATTCTAATTCTAACCCTGATGGAATAGATTTTCCTATACCGGGTAATGATGATGCAATTAGATCAATAGAATTTTATTGTAATGCAGTTTCTGAAACTATTAAAAAAAATATTAATGATAACACAGCTAAAACCAACTAACACAAAAAATGTCATTTTCAGCTCAAGATATAAAAAAACTTAGAGAAAAAACAGGGGCTGGAATGATGGACTGTAAAAAGGCACTTCAAGAAACTGGTGAGATTGATAAAGCTATTGATTGGTTAAGAAAAAAAGGGATTAATACAGCTCAAAAAAAATCTTTGCGATCAGCATCCGATGGACTTATAACAGTTGATATAATTGATAATATTGGAGTAATTTTAGAAATAAATTCAGAAACAGATTTTGTAGCCAAAAATGAAGTTTTTCAAAATTTTTGTGAAAGCATTTCAACTCTTTGCATAAAAAAAAAAATTAATACAGTTAAAATATTAATTGATTCTACCTTTTCAGATAGTGGGCAAACCGTTAAAGAAGAATTAACTAATTTGATTTCTAAATTAGGTGAAAACATTATTATCAAAAGATTAAATTTAATAGATAAAAATTGTTTTCTGCAAAAATATTTACATAATTCTGTTTCAAATAATTCTGGAAAGCTTGGGGTTTTATTATGTTTCAAGGTAGATAAATTAAACCCTGAAATTGAAGAGTTATCAAAAAACATTTCAATGCATATTGCTGCAAGTGACCCTAAATCGTTGGATATTGATTCTTTAGATGAATCATTGATATCTAAGGAAAAAGATATATACAAAGAACAACTTAAATCTTCTGGAAAGCCTGATGAAATTTTAGATAAAATTATTAGCGGTAAAATAACTAAATATTATGAAGAGGTATGCTTGCTTGAGCAGTTTTTCGTGATGGATAATAAAGTAAAAATTAAAGAAATTATTTCTAATTTTAATAAAAAAAATAATCTTAATTTTGTAATTGAAAGCTTTTTTATCTACAAATTAGGTTCATGATAATTAAAAGTCCGTTTTGCTTAATTTAAAAAAAAAACATATTTTACTAAAACTATCTGGAGAATCTTTGATGGGCAACAAAGAATTTGGTATTGACCTAAATGTCATTAATTTAATTACACATCAAATTGCTACTGTTTTCAAATCTGGGGTAAAATTGTCAATTGTAGTTGGTGGTGGAAATATATTCAGAGGAATTTCGGCCTCTTCTTTAGGAATGGACCGCTCATCAGCTGATTATACTGGAATGATGGCCACAGTTATTAATTCACTTATTCTTCAAAATTCTTTGGAACAAAAAGGAATTCCAACTCGAGTTTTATCTGCAATAAAGATGGATACTGTGTGTGAACCCTATATAAGAAGAAGAGCTTTGAGGCATATAGAAAAAGGAAGAATTGTTATATTTGCAGCTGGCACTGGAAACCCATTTTTTACCACAGACAGTGCCGCTGCATTAAGAGCATCAGAAATGAAATGTGATTATCTTCTTAAGGCTACAAAAGTTGATGGAATATATGATTCAGATCCAATGATAAATAAAAAAGCTAAAAAATTAAATCTTTTAAGCTATGATAATGTTATTAGAAGAAATTTAAATGTTATGGATACAACTTCTATTACTTTGGCAAAAGAAAATAAAATACCGATCATAGTTTTTTCAATATTGCAAAAAGATTTTTTAACTGAGATAATAAAAGGTAAAGGTTCATATACAATTATTAAAGATTAGATGATATGTTTGATTTAAAGATTTATGAAGAAAAAATGGAAAAAGCTCTTGATGTTTTAAAAAGAGAATATTCTGGACTTAGAACAGGAAGAGCATCTATTTCTTTGCTAGACCCAATCTTTGTTGATGCATATGGATCTAAAACACCCCTCAATCAAGTTTCAAATGTTAGTGTGCCTGAATCAAGATTAATTACAGTTCAAGTATGGGATGAATCTCTTGTTAACTCAGTTGAAAATGCAATAAGGAATTCTAATTTAGGTTTAAACCCTATGATTGAAGGAAATTTAATTAGAATTCCTATTCCTGATTTGTCTGAGGAAAGAAGGAAAGAAATTGTTAAAATTGCGTCTAAATACTCAGAAGATAGTAAAGTTGTCATAAGGAATATTAGAAGAGAGGCTATGGAAAAAATTAAAGATCTAGAAAAAAATAAGGATATTTCAAAAGACGATTCTTTTAAATTTTCAGATGATGTTCAAAAAATTACCGATAATCTGATTGAAAAAGTAGAATTATTATTTAGTGATAAGGAAAAAGATATACTTAGAGTATAATGCCCTCAAATGTAGATTTATCAAAAGATTATCCTTCACATGTTGCCTTTATAATGGACGGAAATAGAAGATGGGCAAAGAAAAAGAAATTGCCAATAATTGATGGTCATAAGATGGGTGCAAATACAATCAAAAAAATTGTTCAAAAATCTCTAAAACTAAAAATTAAATATTTAACTTTTTTTAGTTTTTCAACTGAAAATTGGAGTAGAAGCAAAGATGAAGTTGTTCAATTGCAAACTTTATTAAAATTTTATCTTGATTCAGAAACCTCAAATTTTATTGAAAATAAAATCAATTTTTCTTTCATAGGAAATATTGAAAGATTTGATGAGCCAATAAGAAATAAATTAATTGGATTAAAAAAGTTAACTAAAAAATTTAATAACCTTTTTTTTATTTTAGCATTAAGTTACGGATCAAGAGATGAAATTTTGAAGGCTATTAAAAAAATTATTAGACAAAAAAAAATTAATATAACTGAGAAAAATATATCAAACCATCTGATGACTAAAGATTTTCCTGACCCTGACTTGGTAATAAGAACGTCTGGAGAAAAAAGATTATCTAACTTCTTATTGTGGCAAATAGCATATTCAGAGCTTTATTTTACAAAAACTCTCTGGCCAGAATTTAATGTTAATAAATATATGGTTGCATTAAATAATTTTGTTAACAGGAAACGAAGATATGGAGGAGATTAGCTGTGAAAAACTTTCAATTACGTTTTTTCTCCTCAATTTTATTAATTTTACCTTTAGTTTTTTTATTTAGTAATAACAATTTTCTATTTCTATTTACAATATTTTTATTAATATCAATTAGTTTATGGGAATTTCTTAGGCTTCTAAGCTATCGTAGAAATATAAATTTTAATAATGATAAGAATTTACAATTTTTACTTTCTAGACAAAAAATATCTTTTTTTGATATTTTTTTGATCTTTTTAGTAAACTTTTTAATTTTAATATTTTTCTTAAACTCAAAAAATTATTTTTTTCTCTTACCTTTTATGATTGTTATTCTATTGTTCCTATTTCTTTTTAAGGATTTATTTAAGATTCTCGGTGTTTTGTATTTATCTTCTCCCTTTCTTGTTTTGATTTTTTTAAGAAATAACGAAAATTTTGAAAGATTATTTTTCTTTATTCTCTATTTCTCAATTCTAACAGATGTTTTCTCTTATTTTACTGGAAAGATTTTCAAGGGTCCAAAAATTTATCCTAAAATAAGTGCCGGAAAAACTATATCAGGTTCAATAGGAGGCCTATTAATACCGTGCATATTTTCTGTTCTTATATTTCATAATTCAAATAATATTTTTTTTATAATATTTTCATCTATTTTTTTTTCTTTAGTTATACAATTAGGAGATTTTCTTGAATCCTATTTTAAAAGATATTGTGATGTTAAGGACAGCAGCAATTTAATACCTGGTCACGGTGGAATTTTAGATAGGTTAGATGGGCTTATTCTTTTAATTTTAATAATTTTTATTTTAAATCAATTTAATTTCAATTTTTTCTTTATAATATAAATTAATTTATATGAAAAAAAAAATTACAATTTTTGGTTCTACGGGCTCAATTGGTGAGTCGACACTTGATATCATTAATCATCATCCAGAAAAATATGAAGTTATAGGTTTAACAATTAACAATAATTATAAGAAATTATTAGAACAAGTAATAAAATTTCAACCAAAAATTGTTTCAATAAATGATCCAGATTCTTTTAAAAAGTTTAAGGAAAGTAATATCTGTAAGGATTTGAAAGTTGTTAATGGTAACGATTGTTATGATGAAATTCTTGATTATGAGACAGATATTGTAGTGGCAGCTATAACTGGCTCAACTGGACTAATGCCAGTTGTTAAAACTGCAAAAAAGGGAATTCCTATAGCTTTAGCTAATAAAGAGAGTTTAGTTTGTTCTGGATCTTTAGTCACAAATATTGCTAAAGAAAATAATTCAATGATCTTACCAGTTGATTCTGAACATAATGCCATATTTCAGGTATTAGATTATAAAAATAAATCGAAAGTATCTAAATTGATATTGACTGCATCAGGTGGACCATTTCTTAATAAGAATATAAATGATTTAAATCACATTACACCTGAACAGGCAATCAAACATCCAAATTGGTCGATGGGAAAAAAAATCTCAGTTGATTCTGCAACAATGATGAATAAAGGATTGGAATTAATTGAAGCACATTTTTTATTTGAAATGCCACACGAAAAAATTGAGATAATTGTTCACCCGGAGTCTATTATTCATTCATGCGTAGAATATGAAGATGGATCGATTTTATCCCAAATGGGAATGCCAGATATGAGAACACCGATTTCTTTTGCTTTAGCTTACCCAGAAAGAATTTCTACTTCTGTTAAGAAGTTAAAATTAAGTGAGGTAAAAAAATTAACTTTTTATGAGCCTGATTTTAAAAAGTTTCCTTGTTTAGAATTAGCATATAATTCTTTAAAAATTAAAAAGAGTGCACCTACTATTCTTAATGCTGCTAATGAAGTGGCTGTTGATGCTTTTTTGTCAGGAAAGATCAAATATTTATCAATTCCCAAGTTAATTGAAAAAACTTTAAATAAAGCTTCTATTTCTAATATCAATAGTATAAAAGATGTAATAGAAATTGACCTATGTGCAAGAAAAATTACTGATGATATGATTCTTTCTGGAAAGTTTTAGCTAAATGTTTGATATTATTTTAAATTCAGTGATACCTTTTTTGATTATTTTAACAATTTTGGTTTTTGTACATGAATTAGGCCACTATTTAGCAGCAATTTTTAACGGAGTAAAAGTTGATGTCTTTTCTATTGGATTTGGAAAAGAATTGTTTGGTTTTACAGATAATTCTGGAACTAGATGGAAATTTTCATTATTACCGCTAGGAGGATATGTCAAAATGCATGGCGATGAGGATCCATCAAGTTCAAAAAAAAATGAGTCGATCGATGATGATGAACGATCTTTTCATAATAAATCAATCGCTCAAAGATCAGTTATTTTATTTTCTGGTCCTGCAGCAAATTTTTTATTTTCCATTTTTCTACTCATTTTTATTAATTGTTTTTATGGTTACAACTCTACTAAACCAATAATTAGCGATATTGAATTAAATTCACCAGCAGAAAAGGCTAATCTTCAAGTTAATGATACAATATTAAAAATTAATGAAGTTGAAATCTTAGATTTTAATTCACTCCAGGGTGTTATATCTAAAAACAAACCTCTTAATATTACTTTCAGTAGAAATGACAAAATACAAGAGGTTCTAATTATTCCTGAGAATGGAAAAATTGGTATAAGGGGTACTGTTATTACTCAGAAGTTAAGTATATTTGATTCATGCATAGTCTCAATAAAACAATTTTACAATTTTATAAAAATGACATTAATTGGAATTTATGAAATGATAGCTGGTAAAAGAGGTGCTGATGATTTGGGTGGTCCAATAAGGATTGCTGAATTATCTGGTGATTTTTGGAGTAAGGGAGTTCAAAGTACACTTTGGTTTATGATGATTATATCTTTAAATCTGGGTTTAATTAACTTATTTCCGATACCTATGTTAGATGGTGGACATTTGCTCCTAAATTTTATTGAATTTGTAAAAGGGTCACCCTTAAATAAAAAGTCTCTTGAAATGATACATATGTTGGGCTTAATTTTACTTTTATCTTTAATGATTTTTGCTACATACAATGATGTAATTAGAATTATTAAGTAAGCATAATGAATAAAAATTTTAGATTCTCACTACTAATTTTTTTGAGTTTCAACTTTTTTTTTGTAAATAAAGTTATTTCTCAACCAGCCGGTACCCCATCTTCAAGTTACAATAATGATTATAATCTCAAATACTCTAATCAACCTGAATTTCAAAATGAAATTAAAAGTTTTGAACCTATTTTAACGAATAATATTGTTGTTAAAGGCAATAAAAGGCTTGAGTCCTCACTAATTATTAGTGAGTCCAAAATACAAGAAATTGGATTTGATGAAAAAAGTTTAAGTTTAGCGGTTAAAAATCTTTATAAAACTGGTTATTTTGAAAATGTTCAAGTTTTTAAAGACCAAAATGTAATTTTTATAATTGTTAAAGAAAACCCAGTTGTTGATTTGATTTCAATTGAAGGAAATAAAGAAATAACAGACGATTTAATTTTAGAGGAGCTATCAATAAAATCTCGTAATGTATATTCTGTAGACGTAATCAAAACAGATGCTGAAATTATAGAAACCCTTTATAGAAGACAGGGTTTTTTTTCAACTTACGTTGAACCAAAAATTATTAAAGTTGACGATGGTAGAGTCAATTTAGTTTTTGAAGTTTACGAGGGTAAAGAAGCTAAAATTAAGAAAGTTAATTTTATAAATAATAAAGTTTTTTCAGATTCTACACTTAAAGATGTTATTACCTCTGCAGAATATAGGTGGTATGAATTTTGGGGTGGTAATGATAGGTTTGATAAAGATAGAATTAATTATGATAAAGACTTATTAAAAAAGTATTATTATGATAATGGTTACATTGACTTTAGAATTATCTCTGTCAATTCAAGTTTGGTAGATAATAGAAAAGATTTTGTTGTAAATTTCTCAATTTTTGAGGGTGAAAGATATAAGATTGCTAAAGTTAATGTTAAATCAAATCTTAGAAATCTTCAGAAATTAGACATCACCGACCTTATAGAAACCTCTTCTGGTGACTGGTATAGTTCCAAAGATATTGATAACTCAATTAAAAATATAAGCGAAAAAGCAAGTCAATATGGTTATGCTTTTGTAGAGGTTTATCCTTTAATAAAAAAAAGAGCAGGTTTTGTTGATCTTACCTTTGAAATTGAGGAAGGAAAAAAAATATATATAGATAGAATTAACATTAGAGGAAATCTGAAAACCGTTGATGAAGTGATAAGAAGAGAAATGAAACTTGTTGAAGGAGACCCTTATAATTCATTTAAGATTAGACAAAGTGAAAGAAATATAAATAATACAGGTTTATTTGAAGGTATTGAAGTAAAATTAGATGAATCAATAGATTCAAATAAAGCTAATGTTGATGTTGAAGTTAAAGAAAAAGCAACTGGACAATTTTCTGTTGGGGGAGGGTTTTCTTCATTAGATGGGGCAATAGGAAATATTGGAATAAAAGAATCCAATTTATTTGGTGAAGCTAAAGAGCTCGGCTTACAACTTGGGATTTCTACCAGGAAATCTGAAATAGACCTTTCTTATACTGACCCATACTTTCTGGATAAAGACTTAGCTGCTGGAATTGATATATTCAATATTAGAAGAAATAACAAAATTTATAGCGGGTATAAACATAATATAATAGGCTTTAAATTAAGAATGGGCTATGAGATAGTAGAAAATTTAAGACATTTTACAAGCTATACTCTCAAAAGAGATAAAATTCATGATATAGGCAATGCTACTTCTAATTACATAAGATCTCAAGAAGGAAAAAGAGTTACATCAATGATAGGCCAAGCAATCCAATATAGTACTTTAAATGATAGAATAAACCCAACTGATGGTATGAGAATAAGACTTGATGCGGATTTTTATGGTTTGGCTGGTGACTCCGAACATGTCTCAACAGAACTAAAAATTGCCAACTTCCTAAGAGTAGCTGATGGTTTCATTTTAGCCAACTTTATAGAAGGGGGGTTTATTCTACCAATTAAGGACGTAAGAATTAATGATAGGTTTTTTATTAATGGCGATCAGCTGAGAGGTTTTAAAAATCTAGGAATTGGTCCTAGAGATTCTTCAACATCAGATGCACTTGGTGGTGAAATCTATTA
>MDSZ01226152.1_pt1 | contig 14291 bp, 12 predicted proteins | sample 811201 | NCBI WGS metagenome assembly MDSZ01 (sample SAMN05326647, study PRJNA326480) | marine metagenome | isolation source: seawater | place: Indian Ocean: North | collected 2010
GCTGAAAGCATCTAAGCGGGAAACTCACCTCAAAACTAGTTCTTCCTATAGAGCCGTGGTAGACCACCACGTTGATAGGCCAGATGTGGAAGCGCAGTAATGTGTGCAGCTGACTGGTACTAATAGCTCAATTGGCTTGATTTATGCACTGAAAAAAATTTTTATGTGATATCTTAGATGTTTTTAAATACTGAAAAATTAATAAAATAAATTAGATTATGTAGTTAAACGTGATGTTATTTGTTAAAATAAAATGGCCAAAACAGAAGTAATTTACCACAACCCGTTAATTACTAGAAAAAAAAGACAAAAATTAAATAAACATAAATCATTAGTGATCTGGTTCACAGGCTTGTCAGGTGCAGGAAAGTCAACTCTAGCGCATTTGGTAGAGAATGAATTGTATAAATTAGGTGTCAGAACCTTTGTTCTTGATGGAGATAATGTGCGTCACGGTCTATCATCTAACTTAAAATTTACTGAAGAAGATCGTAAAGAAAATATTAGGAGAATTAGCGAGGTAGCCAAATTAATGATGGAAGCAGGAATTATTACAATCACCGCTTTAATCAGTCCATTTAAACAAGACCGTGATTTAGCTAGGAAATTAGTTTCTAAGAATGATTTTATAGAAATTTTTTGTAAAGCTAGCCTTAAAACATGTGAGAAAAGAGATGTAAAGGGTATGTATAAAAAAGCAAGACTAGGTAAAATTAAAAATTTTACAGGAATAGACTCAAAATATGAGGAGCCAGATAAACCTGACTTGATAATTAACACTGAAAAACTAACGTTAGAACAGTCAGTTTTTAAAATCATGAATTATGTTAAAAAAAAGCTAAACTTAAAAATTTAATGAATTTTTAATTTACCAGTATGAGATATTCTTTAAATGTTAAATCTAGGTTTTTCATGAAAAATATATTTTTAAAAAATTGAAGTTATCTTGCTAAGAATTTATTAATCAAAATTAATCTGAGCATCAATAACAAGAAAACTGAATTTAGAAATTAATAACGATTATATTAAATTTAAATGACAACTATAAAAAAATTTCTGTATCTACTTTCACCTGGTCAATACAAAGAATTATTTTTTTTATTTATTATGATTTTAGTAATGGCAATATTAGATGTAGTTGGTGTTGCTTCTATACTGCCATTTATGACTATTTTAACAAATCCCGATCTAATTCAAACAAATTTAATTTTAAATAAAATTTTTCAATTTTCAAAAATATTTGGTGTTGAAAACAATCTGGATTTTATTTTCATTTTAGGTATCTTCGTATTTTTATTATTGGTCGTTTCGCTAATGTTCAAAGCTATTACGATATATTTACAAGTAAAATTTGTGCAGAATTGTGAATATAAGCTTAGTAAGCGACTAATTGAGCTATATTTACATCAACCTTACGATTGGTTTTTAAATCGTAATAGTGTTGGAATTGGAAAAACAATTTTATCAGAGGTGGGCCATGTCATTGGACATGGTATTAAACCAATGATAGAGCTGATTGTTAAAGGAACAGTTGTAATTGCAATGATAGCTTTACTATTAGTTCATGATCCAAGACTTACATTATTTACGGGGCTTTTATTTGGTTTATTATATGGACTTATATATTATGTTATCAAAAAATACTTGAGAAGAATTGGTGAAAAGCGCCTAGATAGCAATGAGTCAAGATTTTTATCAACAAATGATGCCTTTGGTGCGATAAAAGAAGTTAAGATAGGAGGTTTAGAGCAATTTTATATAAAAAATTTTTCTGACTCAGCAAAGGATTATGCTGCATCTACAGCCTCATCTCAAGTTTTAGGTCAAATACCCAGATACTTTTTAGAGACTTTAGCTTTTGGAGGAATTATGTTGTTAATTCTTTATTTGATGTTTCAATCGGGAAGTTATCATAACGCTATACCAGTTATAAGCTTATATGTTTTTGCAGGATATCGTTTATTGCCATCACTTCAACAAATATATCTTTCTATAACAAAAATTACTTTTATTGGCCCTTCTCTTGAAAAAATATATAATGATGTCAATGAGATTAAACCTATGGTCTTAAATGAAAATCAAGATCTTTTAAGTTTGAATGATTCAATCTCTTTAAAAAATATTTCATACAATTATCCAAATACAACTCGATCAGTTTTAAAAAATATAAATATTAATATTCCATCTAAAACAGCCACTGGATTCGTCGGTACCACTGGAAGTGGCAAAACTACATTAGTAGACATTATCCTTGGTCTTCTTGACCTTCGGGAGGGAAATTTAGAAATTGATGGAAAGATAATTACAAAAAAAAACTCAAGATCTTGGCAAAAATTGATTGGATATGTGCCCCAGAATATATATTTATCTGATAAGAGTGTTTTAGAGAATATTGCTTTTGGTATAGATCATAAAAATATTAATAAAAATGCTGTTGAGGAGGCAGCTAAAATCTCAAATTTACACGATTTTGTAATAGATGAATTACCTGATCAATACCTAACAAAAATTGGTGAGAGAGGAGTTAGATTGTCTGGAGGTCAACGTCAGAGAATAGGAATAGCAAGAGCTCTGTATTTTAGGCCTAAATTACTTATTTTAGATGAAGCAACCAGTGCACTAGATAATAAGACAGAAAAAAAAATAATAAATATGATATATGGACTTACTAAAGATACTACTATCATCATGATAGCTCACCGATTAAGTACCATAAAAAATTGTGATAAGATTTATATATTGGACAAAGGTAAAATAAAAAATGAGGGAACTTTTCAGGAATTGATTAAATCTGATAGTAATTTTAGATCCTCGCTGTATGATTAAATAATGTTAAAAAATTCTAATATATTAATTACTGGTGGTACAGGCTCATTTGGCCAAGCTTTTGTGGCTCTTACGTTGAGAAAATATAAACCTAAACGTTTAATTATTTTTTCAAGAGATGAAATTAAGCAGTGGGAAATGTCAAAATTATATCAAAATGATCCACGTGTGCGTTTTTTTATTGGAGATGTGCGTGATAAAGATCGGCTTCATCGTGCCTTGCATAAGGTAGATTTTGTTGTTCATGCGGCAGCTACAAAGATTGTACCTACAGCAGAGTATAATCCATTTGAATGTATCAAAACTAATATTTTTGGTGCTATGAATTTGATTGATGTTTGTATTGATCAAAAAGTGAAGAAAGTTGTTGCTTTATCAACAGATAAAGCAAGCAGTCCTATTAACCTTTATGGAGCCACTAAACTTGCATCAGATAAATTGTTTATTGCAAGCGGCTCATCATATGCCGGTGGACATGTCACAAGTTTTTCGGTTGTAAGATATGGTAATGTAATGGGATCGCGTGGGTCAATAATTCCATTATTTGTATCTTTAAAAAAAAAAAATGTATTACCAATTACTGATAAACGCATGACTCGTTTTATGATCTCTCTTGATGCGGGAGTTGAATTAGTTTGGCATGCTTTTAAAGATATGAGGGGAGGAGAGATTTATGTAAAAAAAATACCTTCTATGAAAGTTACAGATATTGCCAAAGTAATTGCGCCTAAAGCAGAACATAAAATAATAGGTATTCGCCCAGGTGAAAAGCTTCATGAGCAAATGATAGGTAGCGATGATAGTTTATCAACTTACGAGTATAGAGATTATTATAAGATCTTACCTCAGATTAACCATTGGGGAAAAGACAATTTGAGAATAAAAAACGGTTTAAAAGTTCCTGAGGGATTTACATATAATAGTACTAATAATTTACAATGGATGACAAAACTAGAACTTCAAAAGTGGATTAAAATTAACCAATCTAAAATTGGAAAAATTTAAAATATGATTCCATATGGTCGTCATGATATTGCAGATGAAGACATTGAGGAGGTTAAAAAAATTTTACATTCAGACTTTTTAACACAAGGTCCAATGGTACCAAAATTTGAAAAGTCAGTTGTTGATTATTGTGGATCTTCATATGCTGTAGCTGTAAATAGTGCAACAAGTGCATTACATATAGCCTGTTTAGCTTTAGATCTTAAGCCGAATGATTTTCTTTGGACTTCTCCAAATACTTTTGTTGCAAGTGCAAATTGTGGACTATATTGTGGTGCAAATGTTGATTTTGTTGATATTGACCCTAAAACATATAACCTTAGCGTTGAAGCTTTATCAAAAAAACTTCAAAAAGCAGAAAAATTAGGTGTGTTGCCAAAAATTGTTGTGCCAGTTCATTTTGCTGGACAGCCTTGTGACATGGCTGGAATTTATAAATTATCAAAAAAATATGGTTTTAAAATTATAGAGGATGCTTCTCATGCAATTGGAGCTTCTTATAGTAAAAATAAAGTTGGTTCATGCAAACATAGCGATATAACCGTATTTAGTTTTCATCCTGTTAAGATCATTACTTCTGCAGAGGGTGGTATGGCAATGACAAATGACGCTAATTTAGCTTCTCGTTTGAGAAGACTACGTAATAGCGGAATATCATATGATAAAAAGATTATAAAAGAAAAACCCAGTGACGAAATATGGAATTACCAACAAATTGATTTAGGTTTCAATTATAGAATGAATGATATCCAGGCAGCTCTTGGTTTAAGTCAATTAAAACGCATAGACAAGTATTTAAGTCGTCGACATGAAATAGCAGAACGATATGACTCAGAGTTAAAAAACTCCAATATACAGAAACCTTGGCAGTTACCTAATACTTATTCTAGTTATCATTTATACCCTATATGCATCAAACAAAAAGAAAGCAAAAAAACACAAAAATATGTTTTCAATTTATTGAAGAAAAATAATATAGCTGCAAATCTTCACTATATACCAGTTTATCTCCAACCTTTTTATCATTCAAAGACTTTCAAAAGAGGGTATTGTTTAAATGCAGAAATTTATTACAAATCTACTGTTTCAATTCCAATTTATTATGGTCTGAGTCATGAAGATCAAAGCAATGTAATAAATGTTATTTCTAATTTATTGTGATTTGTAAATGATAAGCAAATGATTAAAATTTATAATAAAAATATTGGTGATGGCAACCCATGTTATATCACTTTTGAGATTGGACCAACTCATCAAGGTGTAGATTCAGCTAAAAGATTAATCAAACACTCATTTGATGCTGGAGCTGATGCAGTAAAGTTTCAAATATTTGACCCAGATCGCTTAGTTGCAGATAAAAAACAAATGTTTTCTTATGGAGTTTTAAAAGACAAAGACTCTGAAGAGATTGAAATTATTGAAGAACCTCTTTACGATATTCTTTTAAGACGATGTTTAAGCTCAGATCAGTGGATGGAACTAAAAGAATATTGCGATCAACTTGGAATAGCTTTTTTTTCTACCGTAGGTTTTGATGAGGATATCAAATTATTAGAAAAATTAGGCTGTCATTCAATTAAAATTGCATCTGCAGATGTTAATCATTTCCCATTATTAAGAAATGCAGCCAAAACTGGAATGTGCATTCAGCTCGATACAGGTATGGCTACTTTGGGTGAAATAGAGAGAGCAGTTAATGTAATTCGTTCTGAAGGAAATGAAAGCATTATCATTCATCAATGTCCCTCTGGTTATCCAGCTCGATTAGAAAGTATAAACTTAAAAGTAATCCAAACTTTAAAAAAAATGTTTCCTTACCCAGTTGCATTTTCAGACCACACGCCAGGTAACGAAATGGATATTGCAGCTGTTGCATTGGGAGCTAACATGGTTGAAAAAACAATTACAGAGAATCGTATGATTAAAAGTGTTGAACATGTGATGTCAATTGAACCAAAAGACATGAGTAAGTTTGTTAAATCGATTGAAGAAGTTGAAATTGGCTTGGGCACAGGAAGAAGAGAAATGTCTGAAGAAGAATTAAATAAACGCAACACAATTAGAAGAAGCATTTTTCTTACTTCGGATTGCAAAATTGGTCAGAGAGTTAGTGATTGCAAAATAGAATTTAGAAGACCAGGTTATGGAATTACTCCTGATCAATATGACGAAATAAAAAATATGCAACTTACAAAAGACATTAAATCTGGAGAAATGCTAAAATTTAAAGATCTTAAGTGGAGCTAAAAAAGATTAATAAAAAAAGTAATTTTCATAAATGTGAATGATAATATAAATATTAATTTAATAATTTATGAATTTTTATAATGAATTAATAAAAAAAAAAAATATATATCAAATCTTTGTATTTGGCATGTACCGCTCCGGAACTACAGTAATAGCGAGATCATTAGCTGGGAAAAAAAATTTTGCTTTTGCATCTGATCCTATAAGACCGTTCTTTAATCACTATAGAACAAAATTACAAAAAAAAATTAAATTTAATGATATTCAGGAAAGTAGCAGACCTTTAGGTGATTACTTTAATTCTCATAGTAAATATATTGAACATTTAATGCAGTCTGACTTTTCAGAAAAAATTTCTAAAATAGAATTAAGAGAAATTAGAAGTGATGTTATCAAACAAGGAGAAATTTACAGTCCAAAATTTATAAAAAATTTAAAAAAAAATATGAATTTTAAATCATTAAATTTTTCAGAGGAGTTAAAATTTTACTTGGCAATGATCATTTCAACCTATGGAAATAAAAAAACATCTTTAGTAGGATTAAAAGAGGTATGGTCAATTGAAATGGCTTTACCAATTTTGAATTTTTTGGGTAAAATGGCTAAAATAATTGTAATAATAAGAGATCCGTTAGATATTATAACCTCATCAGTAGGAGGAAGTGCTAATTATTCTATCTTATCTTTAGCAAGACAATGGAGAAAACAAGTGGTTTTTTATAAGTTGCTTAAAAAGTTGTATCCAAATTCAGTGCAACTTATTAATTATGAAGATTTTTGTGAAACACCTGAATTTACTTTAAAACATGTATTTCAAAATTTTATGACTAAACCAATAGAATTTTCTTCATCTAAACTTAAACCAATTGATGATAATGGAAATTTATGGATTAAAAATTCTTCATATTTAAAAAAAAAATCATCAAATATCGACAAGAGTTCAATAGGAAATTATAAAAAAAATCTTAATAATTCTGAGATTGAATGGATAATTTATTTAACACATATGTGTTCTTATAAAAGATATAATCATTACAATCATGTTCCAAAAATACCAATTAGTGATTTTCCAAAAAGAAACATTAATAATGTTCAAGAATGGGCTAAATTTGATATGATTAATTTAGAACAAAAAAATTTAAAAAAAGAATTAGAGATTGAGCACAACAGAGTGAAAAAAATGAAATTATATGATGAAAATAGGGAAAAAAGTTTAAAGTTAATTATAGATCAACTTTAGGAATAAATATTAATGCGTCATATAAAAATTTTAAAGAAATTATGTAACTTAAACCGACACCATATTTCAAAGGATATGGATTATGCGATTAAAAAATTATGTGAAGTTTATAATGGAAATATTGAAGAATATAGCGATGATCAAAGTTTAAGCTGGAGGCTTCCTCCTGGTTATAGAGTTATAAAAGCAGAACTCAGAGACAGCAAAGGTAGACTAATTTGTTCACATGAAAATAATCCTATGCATCTTTGGTCATATTCTCCTAGTTTTTCTGGTGAAGTGAGCTACCCTGAGTTACGCAAGAGGATTATAGTTGATTTTGAAAGACCAGAAGCAATTCTTTTTCATTTTAGGAATCAATATAGATTTTGGAAACCTGAATGGGGATTTTCTTTAAATTTAAAACAATTTGAAATGTTAGATAAAACTGAAAGATTTTTTGTTGAAATACAAACTGAATTTTACGAATCTCCTTTAAAGCAATTTTTATTAAATAAACCAAAAAATAGTAAAAATGTAATTTTAGTTGCTCATTTAGATCACTACTTCCAGCTAAATGATGGGTTGGGTTCTGCAATCGTTAACAATGAGGTAGTTTCAGATTTAGATGGAATATTAAAAAATATAAATCTTTGTTCCTTAAATAGTGTTGAAATTTTAGGAAGCGTCTATTTTTTAAAAAAAAATAATTTAAATTTTTCAAATACTATTACCGCAATTTCTACTAATGGATTGACTTTAAATGAGAGTCTAGTTTTTCAATTATCAGGAAGAAAAGATTCTCAAATTAATAAATTAATAAAACTTACTCATTTAATTGAGGGAAATAAATCGATTTTAGAGAAATTTAGGGAGGGCTGGGGAAATGATGAAATAGCTTTTGAAGTGCCTGGTGTGAATATTCCTTGTGCTTCAATTCACAGATGGCCTCATTCAAATTATCATACTAACCTAGATGATTTTTCAAGTTATTCAAATGATTCTTTTTTAGAGTCAAAAAATTTAATTAAAAATATGATATTAAGTATTGATCAAAACTACCATATTGAAATAAAAAATTGGCACGGACTTATATGTTTAGCTAGCCCAAATATAAATTTGTATATAGAGCCTTCAAATATTTCTAACATACAACAAAGAAGCAATCTTGAGGAGTTATCTTTTGTAAATAATTTGTCAAAACCTGAAATAAAATATCTCAAACTAAATAATGAAAAAGTTAGAAATTTTACAAATAAATTTCAATCTTATTTATCTAATAATAAAAATTTAACAATTATAGATGTTGCGTTTGAATTTTCTTTGCCCACTAGGTTTGTAAGTGGATATTTTAAAAAACTAGAGGATAAGAATTTTGTCTCTTTGATTTATAAAGATTGGAATTAGAAATATTTAATAAATTATCTAAAAAATAAAATTTTATGAAAAAATTAGCACTGGGTACAGTTCAATTTGGTATCAATTATGGAATAACAAACAAATTTGGAAAAGTTTCTCTAAAAGAGATTAAAAAAATATTGAATTTTGCAAAAAAGAAAAATCTTAATCTAATTGATACAGCAATTAATTATGGAGAAAGCGAAAAATACCTTGGTATAGCTGGTGTTAAAAATTTTAAAATTATTACTAAGTTGCCTAAAATTCCAAAAAAAATAGTTTCAGTTGAAAATTGGATAAGAAAAAAACTCAGAAAATCAATTAAAAAAATGGGTGTTAATAATTTACATGGTTGTTTAATACATGACTCGGCAAATCTTATTGGAACATCTGGCAAACAATTAATGAGTGCAATTAAAAAAATTAAATCTGAAGGAATTTTTAATAAATTTGGTGTATCCATTTATGATCCAAAGGAATTAGAAAAGATCAGAAATTTTGATCATATTGATATAGTTCAAGCTCCAATTAATGTTTTTGACAACAGACTTAGAGCAAGCGGATGGTTGGACTATTTATATAGTAAGAGAATAGAAGTTCATGCAAGATCTGTTTTTCTTCAAGGATTGCTTTTGTCGTCTAGGAAACAAATTCCTAATAAATTTGAAAAATGGAAGTTTTTATGGGACCAATGGGATTTAATAACGGATAAAAAAAAAACTAATAAATTATCTGCATGTATTAATCATGTCTTGTGCCAAAAGAAAATAAGCAAAATAGTTGTTGGCATTAATAGTTTATCGCAATTAAAAGAAATTAACTCAATATATATTAAAAAATATTATTTTAAAAATAAATTTAATTATTATAAGATTGACAGTTTGTTAATTGATCCAAGAGAGTGGAAATATTTTTAATTTTGAAAATGTTTTTTGTAAGTCTCAGACTAGTTAATAAGAAGATTTTTGTTAAATTTATAACTTTATCTAAATTTAATATATTAATAAGCTGAATTATTGAAAGGTTATATTTTATAATTTACATCATTTATTTATGAATAGTTTAGCAATTATTCCGGCTAGAGGTGGATCAAAAAGATTGCATAAAAAAAATATTACCGATTTTTACGGTAAGCCAATTATTTATTATACTATTAATGCAGCTCTCAAGAGCAATTGTTTTGATAGAATTGTCATTTCAACAGATGATGATGAAATATTTAAAATATCATCTAGATACCACAATGATGTTGTGATGAGACCAAAAAAATTATCTACTGATAAATCAACTGTTGTTGATGTCTGTAAGAATTTTTTACATTCTGAAATCAAAAAAAATAGAAACTATGATTTTCTAACTGTTTTGTATCCAACTGCACCCATGAGAAATTCAAGAGATATTAAAAATGTTTTCAGCAAATTATTTGATGACAGATTCACCTCAAGTCTAGCAGTTACTAATTATTCGCTCCCTGTTCACCAGGCTTTGGTGATAAAAAACAGAAATATTATTAAAGTATTTCCAAAGTTTTATGATTTAAGAGAAAAAAAAGTTCCTAAATATTATGTAGATAACGGTAGCACTTATTCTATAAGAGTTAAAAACTTTTTAAAAAATTATAATTTTATGACAAAAAATCTTGGAATTCATATTATGCCTCCAGAGAGGTCAATAGATATTGATACAAATTTTCAACTTGAATTAGCAAAGTTTTTTTTTAAAAAAAATAAAAAAAAAATTTAAAAAAATTATGAAGTATAAATTTGAAAAATCAGAAAATTTTCTTATAAAATCTGAAAAAGTTATACCACTTGGTTCTCAAACCTTTAGTAAAAGTAAAATTATTTTACCAAAAGGAGTTTCACCATTTTTTGCTGAAAGAGGATTGGGCAGCAAACTATTTGATATTGATGGAAATGAATTTGTTGATTTTGTTAATGGTTTAGCCTGTATAACCCTAGGATATTGTGATCCTGATATTGACTTAGCTGTAAAAGAACAGATGAAGAAAGGTGTTACATTCTCACTTAGTCATCATTTAGAAACTAAATTAGCAGAGTTATTAATAGAATTAATACCATCAGCAGAAATGGTTAGGTTTGCAAAAAATGGTTCTGATGCCACATCTGCTGCTATTCGTTTAGCTAGAGCTTACACGGGAAGAGAGAATGTTGCAGTGTGTGGATATCATGGCTGGCATGATTGGTATATTGGTAGTACTTCTAGAGATCTTGGTATCGCTGTAGAAACAAAAAATTTAACTCATAAATTTAAATATAACAACCTAGAGTCATTGGAGATTTTATTGGATAGTCAAAAAAATAATTTTGCAGCGGTAATTATGGAACCGATGAATGTTTCATGGCCTGAAAAAGGTTTTTTAGAAAAAGTTGCAGAGATTACCAAATCACATGGCGCCTTACTTATATTCGACGAAACTATAACTGGTTTTAGATTTGACTTAAAAGGGGCTCAAAATTATTTTAATGTTATTCCAGATTTATCAACTTTTGGCAAGGGTATAGCTAATGGTTTTCCACTATCAGTTTTAGCAGGAAAAAAAAAATACATGGAATTAGTAAAAGATATATTTTTTTCTGGTACATTCGGAGGTGAAACGATTTCAATAGCAGCAGCTATTGCCGTAATTGAAAAATATAAAAAGCACGATGTTGTATCTGAATTAGAAACTCAAGGAAAAAAAATTATTTCAGGTACCATGAATTTAATTGAAAAATATAAAATTTCTGAAAATTTAACTATCACAGGACATCCTTCATGGAGCTTTTTAAATTTTAAATCAAATAATCATATACCTCCACTAACTATGAAAACTCTGTTTCTTCAAGAGGTTTTTGCTAGAGGAATTTATACCCTTGGTACTCATAATTTGAGTTATTCTCATTCAGATAAAGATATTGAAAGATTATTAACATGCTATGATGAAGTTTTCCCAATTTTATATAAAGCATTAAATGAAGATGATTTTTTTAAATTTTTAAAATCTGAACCTTTAAAACCATTGTTCAAAGTTAGATGATAGTATTCCGAAGTGATTCTTCTAATATGATTGGATCTGGTCATATAATGAGATGTTTAAGGATTGCTAAAAAATTTAAAAAGCTTGGAAAAAAATGTCTCTTTGTTTGTTCTGATTACAACAATAGTTTAAAAAAAAAAATAGAGCAATGTGGATTTGAAGTTAAATTAATAAAAAAACCAAAAAAAACTTTTTTTAAAGCACATAAAAATAACTTGGCCCATTCACATTGGCTAGCGTCAACTCAAGAGTATGATGCTGAAAAAACTATAAATATAATCAGCAAATATAGAATTGAATGGTTAATAATTGACCACTACGGAATAGATCATATCTGGGAAAAAAAACTTCGTCCATATGTTAAAAAAATTATGATTATAGATGATTTAGCTGATAGAATACACGATTGTGACTTATTGTTAGATCAAAATTTAGTTTATAATTTTAAGAAACGTTATAAAAATTTAGTTCCAAATAAGTGTAATCTGCTACTTGGATCAAGGTATGCTCTTTTGGACTCAAGATATTCAAAACTACGTGAAAAATATTTTTTAAGAAATGGAAAAATTAAACGTATAGTAGTTTTTTTTGGAGGAGCAGATCAAAACAACTATACTCAACTTGCAGTAACTGCCATTTTGAATTTAAAAATGAAAGATATTTTTTTTGATATCGTTATGAGTAAAGAAAGCATATTTTTTCAACAAATTAAAAAAATTATAAAAAATGAAAAAAAAATTAAAATACACGATTCAATTCCAAATTTAGCAAATTTAATTTTTAAAGCAGATCTTGCAATAGGTGCAGCGGGCTCAAATACATGGGAAAGATGTTGTTTAGGATTACCATCAATTATTATTTCTTCAGGTATAAATCAAATTAAAATAGCAGAATCTATGAATAAAAATGGTGCAGCAATAGTAATTAGTACGAAAGTTGACTTGCAAAAAGAGATTATGAAATCTTTTTTGTTTTTATATCAAAATAAAAAAGCTTATTTAAAAATGAGTAAAAAAGCGTTATCAATTTGTGATGGAAAAGGTATTAAAAGATTATTTTCAAAACTGATATGAATTTTACCAACTCTTTTGAAATCGATGGAAAAAAAATTGGATTGAATAATCCTCCGTATTGTATTGCAGAGGTGGGTATAAATCATAATGGTTCATTAGATCTTGCCAAAAAAATGATTTTAGTTGCCAAAGAGGCTGGAGCTGATGCAGTAAAATTTCAAACATTTAAAGCTGATAAATTTTGTGGTGATCCAAAACAAATGTTCACATATAAATCGCAAGGCAAAACTATTACTGAGAGTATGATACAAATGTTTAAACGTTATGAATTAACTCAAGATAGTTGGAAAGAGATAAAAATTTTTTCAGATAAAGTTGGAATAACTTTTTTTTCAACTCCACAAAATAAGAGTGATCTAGAAATGTTACAAAAAATAGGAATTCCTGCAATTAAAATTGGATCTGACGATTTTACTAATTTGCCTCTAATTCGTGAATATCAAAATTCAGGTTTGCCAATAATTTTATCTTGCGGTATGAGTGATTTATCAGAGGTTTATCAGGCTTTGCAAGCTGCAAGCTGGTTTGATAATTATCCTGTAGCTTTACTCTTGTGCACTTCACAATATCCGACACCTCCTGAAGATGTAAATATAATGAAACTTAAATCATTACAAAATTCTTTTCCTGGATTATTGACTGGCTTTTCTGATCATACCGAAGGCTATCTAGCTGCTTGTCTTGCAGTTGGTAATGGTGCTAAAATTTTTGAGAAACATTTCACTTTAGACAAAAAACTTCCTGGTCCAGATCACTGGTTCTCTGAAGATCCAACTGGATTAAAAGATTGGGTAAAAAATATTCATACTTCAAACAGAATGTTAGGAACATCAGTAATAAAACCTACAAACTCTGAAATTAAAAATAAAAAGGAATTTCAAAGAGTTATTGTAGCTTCCCATGATATTAAAATTGGTGAAACTTTTACTTCAGACAATTTAGAGATGAGAAGGGTTTCAGGAGGTAGAGGATTTGGAGCAAATATGTTTTCTTATTTATTAGGTCGTAAAGCATGGAAAAATTTTCAAAAGCTTGATCCTATCGAAATATGAAAAAAAAAATATGTTTTTTATTTAATAATATTAAAGAATATAATTTCAAAAACTTGGTTAAGCTTTATTTACCAAGAAAAAATTTTGATATAAGTTTAAGCACAGTTTTTCCAAAAAACTTTAAAAGTTTTGATTTAATTATTCCTTGGAGTTATAAAAAAATAATAAAAGGCAAAAAAAAATTAAGTAATACTATAATTATTCACTCCTCAAATTTACCCAAAGGAAGAGGTTGGGCTCCTATATATCATTCTGTAAGAGATGGGCATTCAGATTACACAATATCATCTATTTTTGCATCAAAAGATGTTGATAAAGGTAATATAATTGTAAAAGCAAGTTTTCCAATACTTCCAGAGTATACAGCAAAATATTTAAGAGAAGTTGACACTGAAATTTCAATATTACTAATAAGAAAAATTTTTGATAAA
>MDSZ01207642.1_pt1 | contig 14289 bp, 8 predicted proteins | sample 811201 | NCBI WGS metagenome assembly MDSZ01 (sample SAMN05326647, study PRJNA326480) | marine metagenome | isolation source: seawater | place: Indian Ocean: North | collected 2010
CTTTTGGAGATGTCGGGATTTTTGAAAATAAAAAACAAAACCAAAGACGTATTCAGATTTTAAAATCTATTCAAGCTCAAAGCTTAATTAAAAAAGCATCTCAATTAGCAGCAACAGCCAATGTAGAAAGAGCATCTACACAAAGAGGAGAATATACAACCTTAGAAAGATACGATGTAGATCAAGAACAAATAGCTTCTAGAATTTTAAGAAGAAAATTTGGAAGACCTGAAGATTATATAGAATTACACATCTATGATATAAAGGATACTCTTTTAAGAACAATTCAGGATTTTGATAATTATCAAATTTATGGAGAACCTTCAGTAGATGGTTTAACAAACCAAATAAGTATAGATCCCTATAATGTATTACAAGAATTAGGATATTCTACCGGAAAATATAAATTAGTATTTAATATTCAAAGAAAAAAAATATTTGATACTTTTGAAGGAGTATATAGTATTAAAGAAATATCTCCCTCTAGAACAGAATTAAGAGTTGTATCTAGTAAACTTCCATCAGCACTTTTTGAAACACAAGTAAGAAGTTATATATCATCTTTAGGAGAATCTGATTTATTTAGAGATTTTGTTCTTAATTTTGGTGGTGATGTAAATGAATTAGGAATTAATATGATGTTTAGTACTAAGGACCCACAAAATCCTGAAGTATTAATTAAATTATTTAATCCTTTACCTCCATCAATAAAGAAACAAGATTCATTTAGAATAGTAGAAGAAATAACAGATCCTATATTATTTCAATGTGATTTAGGAGAACCAGATCCTACTAGTTTAGGAATTGAATTAAGAGGTCCTAATTTTAAAATAGATACAAGATTAGTTAATAGCATACCTTCTGAATTTAAAAACTTTGATTCAACTTTAAACTATACATTAACTTCTTCTTATCAACATTTATTATCAAAACTAGAAAATTACGAAACTCCTGAAATAGATTATGATTATATAAAACCTACACCTTCAGGATCAGAAGATATACATTTTCATTTTGAAAATTTTGTCCATTTTGGAAGTGCTGTAGAAAGATTAAAAAATTTCCAATATAAATTAAAATTAATAAATTTATATGATACTCAAGTAGCAGATATAAATACTATAGGGGGATCAACATCCGGAAGTATAGCTGTTTTAGAAAATAAAGACTTAATAAATAATAAAAAAGAAAAATTAATAAAAGGATTTGATGGTTATGAAAGATTCTTATACTTTGAATCAGGAACATATTCTTGGCCTAAAACAACTACTGTTACACCACATAGTTTATATGATATAACCTCTTCCCAAGCACTAACTTGGTTAGGAAGCGAAGATAGCAATAATGCTTATTATGGGGGTCAATTACTTTCAGCATCTGTATTTGATAATTTAAATTATAATAAATTAGAAGGTTTAATACCAGAACACATACTCGAAAATACTTCTAATGAACCTTATATCTTATTTGTAAATATGGTGGGCCAACATTTTGATCAAATATGGACCCATATACACCATATTACAAAACAAAAAAGCGCTGCTCATAGATATGGGGTATCAAAAGAATTAGTATTTATAGCTTTAAAAAGTCTAGGTATAGATACATTTGATCAGTTTGAAAATGCAAATTTAATAGAATATATATTAGGAGAAGGAGACGCAGGAAGTCCTTTTTACAACACACCTTTATCACAATCATTAATAACAGCCTCAAATGATGGTTCAGTTCCTAAAGGAGATATAACAAAAGAAGTATATAAAAGACTTTTCCACAACACTCCTTATTTATTAAAACATAAAGGAACAGAAAGAGGAATTAAAGCCTTAATAAGTTGTTATGGTATACCTTCAACTATATTAAATGTCAAAGAATATGGAGGACAAACAAATGACAGAACAACATATAAAACTTTTTCTTATGATAAATCTGCTTATGCCTTAAAAGCAGATTCAGGAACAGGAGGATATCTTATTAGAACAGATTGGAGTTCATCTTTAACTCCTAATACAACAGCTAAAACAGTAACTTTTAGAGTAAAACCCGAAAGAGCAGAAACAGCTTATCATTTATTTTCTTTATCAGGATCAGCAACATCATCAGGAACCCCATCACCTGCACTTTATGCTAGTTATGATACTCATTTATTATTAAACCCTTATACAGGAAGTACAGACATATCTTCTTCACAAGATGGTAAACAATATGGAAAACTACAATTATTAACTGGAAACACTTTAAGAGCAGAAACAGAATATCTTCCTATATACGATGGAGATTTTTGGAATATACATGTAGCAGCAGAAAAAAATACATCAGATGGAGACGGTACAGTATATTTTGGAGCTTATAAATCAAATTTTAGAAAAAGTGTTCACAAACATGATAAATCAATAGCTATAGCAACAGCTAATGATTATTATGATATGGTATGGGGTACTAATGGTTCCGGTTCTAGACAAGCTTATTTTGGGGGAGTGCCTGATAATGGAATATCACATTATGACACAGCGGGTCCTTTAAGTTATTCCGGTTCACTTCAAGAAATAAGATACTATTTTGGAGAAAAACTCACAGATGCTACTCTTACAAAACAAGCATTAGAACCAGCTATGTATGCAGGAAATTCAGTTTCTTCTTCTTTTGACACATTAATTTTAAGATTACCTTTAGGAAGTAATAATATAATAAAACCTTCAGCATCCTCAGTACTTAATGGCCCTAGTTCAAGTTTCCACCCAAGTATAGATGTAGATTATTTAGGAACTACAATAACTAGTAGTTGTACAGGTCCTACTTATGTAGAAATAGTAGAAACACACCATTTACCAACACCAGATACAGTTGGTATATCAATGACAAGTGAAAAAACAAGATTAGATACAGGAACTATAGATGATGATATGTTATCTATAACAATGAAATCAGAAACTTCTACCTTAGATAGACAACCACAAGATTTTGAAGATTTAGGAGTATTTTTCTCTCCACAACATGAGATAAATGAAGATATAATATACACATTAGGAGCTTTTAGGTTAGATGATTATATAGGTTCTCCTTTACCAGCAGAACAAACATCAAGTCAATATAATGATTTAGGTGAGTTAAGAGATGAATATTTTAAAAAATATAAAAATGATCAAAGATATAATATTTGGGATTATACAAAATTAATTCAATATATAGATCATACTTTATTTAAAATAATAGAACAACATGTTCCCGCAAAAGCAAACTTAAAAACAGGATTATTAATTGAACCACATTATTTAGAAAGAACTAAATTTGCAAGAACATTACCAACAACAGATGAGTTTGATACTATGGTTCTTGATTCTCATCAACATTTTAGAGTAGTATATGATTTAGCAGATACTTTACCTATATCTGCTTCTTACATACAAACAACAGGTAGTATTTGTGTTTCTTGTGAAGTATTAAATGAACCACAATTTGGTTCTCAGGCTCCTATAGAACCAGCACCTTCAACAGGTACTTCCCTTCATTATAAACCATATCAATCAAGTACATTATTAGGAAATGCAAGAAAAGGAAGAATTTCTAGTATTTATTTCCGTAGTCTACAGAAAGGAAAAGAAAACGACTTTTAAAATATGGCACAATCACCTTCAAATTACGCACCAGTATCACAATATAGTTCAGTATCACACTTACCAGGCCAAGGCCAAGGAGGAGCAAAACCTACAGGATCAGGAAGAAATTATATAGTAGAATTTGATGATGCTTTAATGAGTATAGATGGATGGAGAAATCCTCGCGATAAAGGATGTAAAATAACTAGCTTAGTCCAAAACAGATATAGTAAAGCAGGAGAAGGAAAACAATTAGGGGGAGCACAACTGACATTTGGGGAACATGTAGAACATTTAGCAGGTGTATCTCACTCCTGGACAGGAGACATAAATTTAGACGCAAACCCAGTAGTGCAAACATATACAAATTCTATATTTTTTGGTTCAACTATAGCAGGTTATAAAGAAGATAAAAGATATCCTAATGTAGGAAAAGATTACTCATACATTTTTGTAACTAAAATATATACTTTTGACCCTGAAACAGATGAATACTTTATAACTGAACTTTTAGACCCAGAGGATAAAGTTTTTGAAAGAACTTTAAAACAAGATTTAAGATGGTCTTCAAAATTCCAATTAAGAATATTAGATAGTTCAATAGAACATGACTTAAAAAACCAATATAGTGTTCATTGGAATAGAGGATTATTTTCATTGATAGCAACTTACACTACATGTTCAGAAGACCCAACATCTCATCCTCAAGCATTGTATACACAATATGTAGCATCAAATAAAACTGACTACTATGGAAAACCTATTGATCAGTATTCTATTTATACACAAAACATAGTAGGTTTTAATTGGAATGGAAACCATCGCTATAATAATAATATAACAGGATCTTTTATAGTTGAAAGAAACCCAGATACTTGGTGGTGGAGAAAACCCCAAACAAGTTCATTCCATTATGGAACAGGAAAAGGATACGATTCAGCTTCAGGATTAACAACATTAACAAAAATAGGTGATCCCTCTAATACAGCAGCTTCTGTAACAACTGTAAGACTTACTCCTGATGGAACAGGAAGCTTAACTAATTTTCTGTGGAGATTAATGGCATCACCACTATCAGGATCAGGAGCTACAGGAAATGCATCAGCAAGTGCTGACTTTGGTCTTCCTCCAGCTAAAAAAGACCTACATATATTAACCTTTAATGATGCAGAAGATACTGTAGATGAATTCCACACAGAATTTAGATATGGTAAAAACACAACACAACCTTTAAGACATTTTGGAAGTATTTCTCTTTCCCCTGGTAGAAAAGTAGGATTACCTAATAGTTATTTAGGAGCACCTACATTTGGGGGAAAATATATAGCCTCAAAAGTAGTATCACCAGCCTTTGGTGAATATACAGTTCAAAGTGCAAGTAATGCAACCAATGGTATTATATATACATGGTTTAATAATGTAGCTAATAGTCAAGATTTTCCTCAATTTTCTCAAAAGATTGATTCTTATGCTGTAGTTAATAGTGTATTGTATGGGGGTAATTGGGGGTCACAATGGGAGGCTCCAGAAATAAGAACATGGAGTATTTCTAAATTAGAAGAAAGGGTAAATGTAATTATGGCAAATGTTAATAAAATTACACAAATGTTTGAAGGATTAGGAGCTAAAGGGTTTGTTATAATACCAGAAAACATACACCCAACTATAAAAAATAATTTAGATTATTTTATGAAAAAAGCAGAATTAATAGACACAGGACCAAACCAGAAAGGAGTAGCCACTAAAAACCCAAGAATATTTAGAAATAAAAGGAAATTCTTATATAGACTTAAAGGTGGTCACCTTAAAATGCCTGGTTCTAAACACTTTTAATAATTAGATTTATAAAAAATCATAGAAACAAAAAAAACATATATTTATAATAAAATACAACAACAATGGGATATTTAGACAATACAGTAATTACAGTAGACGCAATCTTAACAAAAAGAGGACGTGAATTATTAGCTAGAAATGATGGCTCTTTTAAAGTAACACAATTTGCACTAGCAGATGATGAAATAGATTATACTTTATTTAATGAAGACCACCCAAATGGCTCACAATATTCAGGAGAAGCAATTGAAAACATGCCTGTTTTAGAAGCTTTTCCAGATGAAAATAATATAATGATTCATAAATTAATTACTTTACCAAGAGGAACATCAAAACTTCCTGTTGTAACAGCTAATGTAACAAAATTACAACTATCTATAGGTTCAACAGCAACAGTTAACCCAACAACTCTTAATTTTTCAGGTTTATCAAATCTAAAAGAACCAGGAGGATATTACTTTACATGCGCTGATAGAAGGTTATTTAATTCTTTCTTAGGAATAGGAAGAAGAGGAAGAACAAGAAGAGCAAGACCATTTACACAAGCAGCCTTAAGTGAAACAGTTAGAGGCCAATCTATATCAGTAACAGCAATAAACAGTACTTCTTTATTTGGAACTAATTCAAGGTTATTAACAACTATAACTATTGAAGGAGCAGATTCAGGAGCTAGAGTAACAATTCCTGTTGAACTTACAAAAGATGTAATAGCAGTTAGAAATGCAGTTGGAGAATCAGGAATACAGTTAAGATAAAATAAAATAATAGAATAATGTCAACATTTAATAGATATAAAAACGCAGATGTAGTAATTAATACAGATAAAATAGTAACCTCAACATGGAGCGATAACACTAATAATTTACAAGATATATACTCATCATCTGTACAAGCTGATCAAACAGATACTAACTCACAAGGAAATTTCTTTATAAATGCATACCACATGCCTACAAGTTCTGTAAGTTCTTCAGTACAATTTGCTGTAGCTTATGGTCATAGAAAAGGATCAGGATCTAAAGATTTTACAAATGATACAGGTTCTTTTGGTTATAGTCCTTCACAATGTGTTTATAACCAAATACGTCAATTAGTATATGGGGATGAAACACAAAATTTTACTTTTGGTACTCATACACCAGATGACATTTATGTAATTAATGTAGAAAGAGCTAGATATAAACAAAATCTAAAACCTGGATCTTTAAACTTACATTTAGGAAAAAATGCATTAGGAGCAGCAGGAGTAATAAAACTAACAGATGATTCCGTTACTTCAACTGGTTCAGCAATATTAACTAATATAGGTAGACAATTTAATATAGTATCAGGAGCTGATGGTGTAGTAAGTGGATCTACTATAAAACAAAGAGGAGCAAGTTCTTCATATGGTTTATTTTACCCAGACGCAGGATTAATAGTTTTAAACCCAGCTAACTGTGGAGAAGTATTATCTCCTATGGTACCAACTGTTACGGCAAACACTAATGGTAATAACCATACAAAATTATTTCAAGCAATAGATAGTGCTTCTCATTTTATTGTAGATAGTGAAGAAAGAGTAACATCTCAATATTATTTTACAAGAGTAAAAAACTTTGAGTTTAATTATACAACTAATCCATCATTTATAGACAACAATGGTAGTCTTAATTTCACTACAATGATTGATATGCCTAGAGTTTATATAACAACAGTAGGTTTATATAATGATAATGGAGACTTATTAGCAGTAGCTAAAATGAGTCAACCAGTAGCAAAAGATTTCACAAAAGAATCACTTATTAGAGTAAAATTAGACTACTAAAAATGTCAGCTAAATGTATTCAGTTTATAAAAAACTTACAATCCAAGACATATCAATAGTACCCTTTAATGCTCATAAACAGTATTCTTTTAATTCATCCTCTGCAGCTTTAAATAAAGTAAAACATTTTGATACAAGATGGACTTCTGCTTCAATTTACTCTTATACTTCTGGGTCTAGTGGGGGGAGTGCAAGTATAGACACTCATAATATACTTAAATATAATCAAATAAACCATTTATTTTATGATAAATTTAAAGTAAATATAAATAATAGACTTGGAGACACACATTATTTAAATCAAAAAAGAGCATTATACAGTAGAGCAAATATTCTATCTATACCAGCAGGTTTATTTGGTCATGAAATTTATCCAAATACTTTTTATTTATCTTCTAGTGCTCATGAAGTAACAGACGATTCTCATGGTAATTTAATAATTAGTGGAACTTTAGATTCAGATTTTAACACAGACATTAGAGCAAATATTTTAAGAATAGGACCTGAAAAAGGTTTTAAACAATATGATTTAAATACACGTAATGGTTTTGAAGCAAGTTTGTATTATAGAAGAGGCAAACCTATAATAAATGGTAGAACAGTATATTCTACTGATTTTGGTGTTAATTATGATGATAGTTATTATTTTAATAATATAAAATATAATAATATTACTTTTTCTGAAATAACTTTAAGAGGGGGTTTATATTCAGGTATAAATTTTAATGGAGCATCAGAAATACAATTAGCTAATGATGAAAAATTTCATTTCAACCCAGGAGATGATTTTACTATAACTTTATGGGCAAGAGTAAATAATAATTTAAATAATGGTTCAGTTTATTTAATTTCTAAAAGTACAACAAGAACAATAATACCTTCACCGATAAGTGGAAAAGCAGCAGAATACTCTACAGCAGTAACAGGAGCAGCCCAAACTAAAGATGTAGCAGCTGCTAATAAATATCCTTTTGAAGTATATATTGAAAATGTAGGAACTACTCCTCATGTGATTTTTAGAAGATTTGATGGAAATACAACTTCTACGGTAAGTGCTTCTTTTACAACATCATCTTTACAACATGTTAGTTGTAGAGTTTCATCTTCTCAAATGGAAATATTTACATCAGGGATAGGAAGTGGTATAAGTGGATCTGATAATACTTTTAGAGAAACACAAAATAATGCTAATATTTATATAGGAAATAAAGGAGGAAATGAAAAATTCTTAAATGGAATATTAAGCCAAATAAACATATATGACGAAGCTTTATCAGACACCCAAATTTTAAACCATTATAGTAGTAGTAACGGCTCTCCTTATGTAGGTAATATATTTTATTCAACAGGAATAGCTACAATAACCCACCCTAATTATCAAACAGTTCTTTCAGGATCAATGCCTCATGGAACTGATTCAGGATCTATTCATGCTTTACGTTTTCAAGGATCACATTTATTATATGAAAATGAATATCAATGTACTGTAGAAGAACATGAATTTAATAATACAATGAATATTTCCGCTAGAAAATTAAGAACAACAACATGTCAAGATGCTGCTAATTTTGTATCTTCATCTATCTTTAAACCTTACGTTACAACAGTAGGTTTATTTAATGAAGAAGGAGAATGTTTAGTAGTAGGTAAATTAGGACAACCAGTCAGAACATCAGATGAAACAGACACTACTTTTATATTAAGATGGGATACTTAATTTTAATATATTTATAACAAATGGTTTTAACAATTATAATATTATTTCTTTCTTTATTAGGTTATTCTTTTTATTTAATAAATAAACAAAATAAAAAGATTAAATCTATTGAAGTTTTATATAAAAAAGACATAGATACCTTAACTAAGTATATAAATAAAAATAAAGAAAGTTTATTAAATGAAATATTAAAAAAAACGAAAGAAAATAAAAAATATTTAAAAAAAGAATTACACGAAGTAAATAAAATAAATCAAACTAATTTAAAAGAAAAACAACAACAATTAGTATTAGGGGAGATGAAAAATCTTAGATCAGATGTAAATAAAGATTTAAATAATATAGTTGAAAGTGTAAGAAATATTAAAGTAATTTAATGATTAAAAAATTTGACATAAAACCCCCTATATGGCCAAAAGAATTAACTTTTGAAGAATTTAAAAAATTAAATCCTCATATAAACGAAAATCAAGTAGTTAATTTATATAATCAATACTTAGCTAAATACTTAAATGAATTAAGATTACAAAAAATTCATTTCCTTCAATCAAAACAAACACAACTTGTATCAGAAATCAATAGTTTTCAAGACAAGATGTTTAATAACATAAACCAAACACTAGATGGTGTAGCAGGATCTTATGGAGGAGGGGGATTTGATACAAAAAATGGTATAGGTAATTATGCTATTGGAACTTATTTGTATGGTAATAATTTACCACCAAGACACCCAGACCTAAAACATGTAGCATATGCAGTAGATGGGGGATATGATAGATTTACAGTAGGAGACACAGATCCATCAGAACCAGGAATGGGAACAAATTATGGAGGATCTTGGAGAAGTGTATCTGATGGAGGATATCACACAGATGATGGTGTAGGAGAAGATAAAGCAACAGACGCAGGACCAAATCCTTAAAATATATTTATATTTATAATAAATAATTAAGATGAAAGAAAGCAGAACCAGGTTAAAAACATATTTCCAAACAGGGGATCAACCAACGGAACAAGAATTTGTAAATTGGTTTGATAGTACTTTGAATCTATCTGGAAGTAATTCAATAACAGGTTCTTTATTAATAAGTGGAGCTAGAGTAGATAATGCAGATGGTTCTCCTGTAGATTTTCATGTAATGGGAGACATAACATGTTCAGGAAACATAAGCGCCTCAGGAACAATATACGCAGACAATTTTCAATCAACAGGAGGAGACCTAGCAGGAATTAATTTTACAGATCATATATCTTTAACAGGTAATATGACAGCTTCAGGAGATATAAGTGCAAGTGGAGATATACGAAGCCAAAATGCATATATAAATGATGCTGTATATTTTGGTAATGGAGTTAGTGATTTTATAGATTCTCAAATCTCAGCAAGTGCAGATACTTTAACTTTAAGTGATCGTTCAAATATTAGAAATTGGATAGATAAAAATGATGCAGGTGGTGCTGGATCATTTACTGTTCAAGCTCACTCGACTAAACAAACTAGATTTTTAGTATCTTCAAGTGGTAATGTTGGTATAGGAGTATCTAGTCCAACTCAAAGATTAGATGTAAGATCAAATGCTATAATAGCAGGTGCAACTCCAGCTGCCCCAATAGGAAGTAATGCTCAATTAGAAATTTATCATAGTGGATCTGATGCAACATTAGCAATACACCAGGATGACTCAACAGCTACATCTAAATTTAGTCAATTAAGATTTAGAAATGGGGGGAATGATACATACTTAAAAGTCCCTACTTCAGCAAATGGATTAGTAATTGATGTAGAAAGTAAAGCTAATGCGTTTAGAATAACCACTGATGGAGATGTTAATATTTCTGGTAGTGTAAGCGCAAGTGGAGATGGTTCTTTTGCAAACATCAATATAGGAGGCCATATAACAGCCTCAGGTAATATAAGTGCTTCAGGAAACATAACTGCAAGTGGTTTATATATTCATGGAAATATAAGTGCAAGTGGAACAGGACAGTTTGGAGATGATATTACTATAACAAGTGGTAGTTTTAAAGTAGAAACATTTCATGAAGGCTTAGAATTTTATAATGGTTCAAATTACACAACTAATAGAATTAATCTTACTTCAGCTGAAAATATGCAGTTTAGATGTGGTGGAGTATTTCAATTTGATGAGAATATACAGATATTAAATGGCCATTTATTAAGGTTTAAGGCTACTGGAAATACAGGTTCAATAGATCTGATTAATTCACAAGCTTCAAGTAGATTAGATTTTAAAACTGGTTCTCAATTTATAGCGTCAATATCCTCATCAGGAGATATAAGTGCAAGTGGAAATATCTCATCAAGTGGTTTATTTGTTAATGGAAATATAAGTGCAAGTGGTGGTATATCATCATCTAATATATCGGTTAACGAATACATTTACCATAATGGTGATAATGACACATTTATTCGATTTGAAGATAATCATATTTCACACAAAGCTGCTAATTTATCATTTATTAAACTTGATGGTAATTCAGCTCAAAAAGAATTTACTATTAATGATGGTGCTAATGATATTGATTTTGTAGTTAAAGGTGGTTCTAATAACCCTTTATTTAAAGGCGTAGCCGGTACAAATCAAATAGGAACTAATGGTCAAGGTACACCTGAAGCTGATTTTCATATAGGTGGTAACTTAAAAACAAATTCACATATAACAGCCTCAGGTGATATAAGTGCAAGTGGAAATTATATTGGACAATATTATAATGCAGAAACAGTTGCAACTGGTTTTAGATTAGGAGGATCAAATATATTATATTTTAAATCTAATGCTGGAGGAGGAACCGCATACACTTTTGGAAGACAAAATGCAAACATATTAATATCAGGTTCAACAATTGAATTAGGACGAGAACCAGAAACCCATGTAACAGCCTCAGGTAATATAAGTGCAAGTGGTAGAATTTATGGTACGCATTTTGGAACTGGTAATGCTAATGTAGATGCTATAGATTTTAGTACACTTAATACATTACAATTTAGATTAAATGATGCTAGTACAATAACACACACTACTACCGTTTTTAGACCTACTACAAATGAAGCTGTTGCTTTAGGTAGCTCAACCCATAAATGGAAAGAATTAATAGTTAATAATATAACAGCCTCAGGTGATATAAGTGCTTCAGGAAATATAACTGCAAGTGGTGTTCATACTAGTGGAGATATAAGTGCAAGTGGGGATTTAACAGTAAATAATGCAACTATAAGTGAAGGATATCTAACGATTGATGGTTCTGGTACTGATCATGGTTTCAAATTACAACGAGATAGTCAAGACACATATAGAATTAGACATCTAGACGGCGGATTAACTATTCAAAATAGTACTGACAGTAGAAAAGAAATGACTTTTGATGGTGATGGTAATGTTGGTATAGGGACAACTACACCAGGAGAAAAATTAACTGTATCTGGTTCATTAAATATATTTGGAGAAGCAGGCCATATAACAGCCTCAGGTGATATAAGTGCAAGTGGGTTAATCACAGGTAAGATAAATACAACAGATTCTAATACTGATGCAGCCCATTATTTTATGTTACAAACATCTGCAGATACAGAACCCTTGACATCTAATGGTATGAATCTTAACCCTAGCAATGATGTTTTAACAGTAGGTGGTGGTATTAATATAGGAGCGGCGGCGGGAGGACATATAACAGCTTCAGGTAATATAAGTGCAAGTGGAAATATCTCATCAAGTGGTTTATTTGTTAATGGAAATATAAGTGCAAGTTATGTAGCTTCTCAAAACTATAGAACAATATACATAGATGCTGGAGGTATGGTACCAACAGTAACAAACGGAGCAGCAGCAGGAACTGAAGAATTAGCAACTAATGATGTTATGGTTGATTATCTTGCATTTGATAAATCTACCGATGAATTTGCACAGTTTAAAATAGTAATGCCTGAACAATACGATAATGGTACAATTAAAGCTAAATTTTATTGGAAACCATCAGATGGTAGTGATACTAATAGTGTTATTTGGGGAATACAAGCTAATGCCTTAACTCATGATGAAGCTATAGATGACGCATTTGGTACAGCTGTAACCGTAACACAAGCCTGTACAGGAACAGACAATGATTTACATATAACTAATGCCACAGGAGATGTAACTATAGCAGGATCTCCGGGAGAAGGTAAATTAGTTATTTTCCAAGTATATAGAGATGCTAATGCTGGAGGTGATAATTATGATAATGACGCACATTTATTAGGTGTAAATATACAATATAGAGAAGTAGGAACCCCAAGCCAATCCTGGTAATGATATATAGAGGGAGACATAGAATGAAATCCCATGGGGGCCATCCAACTAGTAGTACTTTAGGGTTTGGTAATAAGGTACAAATATATTTTCAATGGAATGTAGGAGTAACAGCTGCTTCAGCAACAATAACTGTAGAAGGAGACACAGCTACGGCTGATACCGTTTGTTGTTCAAGATGGGATGATCAAAGCCCAAACGGCAACCATGCAACTCAAGCTGTCGATGAAAATAAACCAGTAATGACAGCCGATAATGCTTTAGATTTTCAAAATCAAGGGGGAGAAGCAGGACCAGATGACGATGGATTTGCAGATATGATGGATATAGGAAGTGGTGGAGCTGGATTCCGTGTAGAAGTTAATAATGATTTTTTATCTTTTATTGTTTGTAAACCTCATAGTACAGCAACTAGTTGCTATCTTTCAGATTCAGGAGGAGAAGTTTTAGAATTTAAAACCCAAAATATACATAGATTTAAAGCAGGAGGATCATCCACAGAAATGGAACATAATGCTAATGGAGGTATACAATGTCCTAATAATGAATTAATGTTAATTTGTGTACATAGAGTTGATCTAGATACAGGTACTATGAATTTTTATAAAAATGGCTTTAAAATGACAGGAACCGCTCCAACTAATCCAGCACTTTTTGACATTAAAAATTTAGGAAGTAAAAATGATACATCTAATTTTATGGATGGATTAATATATGATTGTGGACTAATAGAAGCCACAGTTACAGACGACCAAAGAATAAAAATAGAAGATTATTTAATGGCTAAACATGGAATAGAAAGAGATTCAAATATTTAAAAATATTTGGTTTTTTAATTTATTTTTTATACATTAAAGGTTATGTGGTACTATCAAGATAAACTTATTAATGAAATTATTGACCTCCCTAAAGAAGCATTTGGTTTTATTTACCAAACAACTCATCTACCAACTGGAAAAAAATACATTGGTAAAAAATCTTTAATTTATAATTTAAAGAAAAAATTAGGTAAAAAAGAAAAAGCAC
>MDSZ01124926.1_pt1 | contig 14287 bp, 14 predicted proteins | sample 811201 | NCBI WGS metagenome assembly MDSZ01 (sample SAMN05326647, study PRJNA326480) | marine metagenome | isolation source: seawater | place: Indian Ocean: North | collected 2010
CTCGATGATGAACAGCTGGTTGCCCGGCAGCACCCGCGCCAGATCGTCGACTCGCTCCAGGCGAAGCGCTTCGCCTGCGGGTTGCAGCCCTTCCAGCAAGTGAGTGGGGATACTCTGCAGGCGATTGATCAACTGATCGGCGTAGGCCGGTTGCTCCCCGAGTAAATACATAACCGTAATTCCTTGAACTGGCTGGGCTGGCTGACCACACGAAGGTCCCTGAAACAATAGGCTGCGGCGGCGTTCGAGTAAATCACCTTGCGCTCGTGTTGTGAGCTAGCTCTTGTTGCAGGTCTGGGCTTCGTCCAGCTTGCCATTCAGTTCTGCCTTGTGCGCAGGCGGAAGTTCATTCCAGTGCACGTCGAGCAGGGCGCCCTCGATGGCGTAGAGCAGCACCTTGGAGGCACGAAACCCACGGGCCCGAACGGCCCGGTAGGCCCCGACGGCACCGTAGCGACGCAGGTCGTTGGCGCTGTGGATGCCCACAGCGTGAAGCCATTGCGCCGAGGTCTTGCCCAGGTTCTTCAGGTGTTGCAGTTCGTCGTTCATCAGGCCTCCATGCGTGCGGCTGAAAATCACGTTGGCATGCCTGCTACTCAGTGTAGCGGCCAATTGCCTTGGTGTTTTTTGCGTCGCTACATCTGCGCAGTCACTTCGTGCGATAGCGCAAGCGTGTGCCGAAGTTCACCGACATGAGGATCTCGTCCGCAGTCAGTTCGACGGGAAAGTAGGCGCCGGAAATCTGCGCGTGCGCCAGGCTCGCGCCTTCTATCCTGGCGTTGCGCAGGTCCAGGCCGCGCAGGTCGGCGCCACGGAAGTAGGCGTCGGTGAAGTTGATGCTTTCGGTGTCCAGGTTGCGCAGGTCCAGGCCACGAAAGTCGCCGCCGGACAGGTCGACTTCGACGCCCTTGGGCTTCTGCGCATTGAAGCCTTGCACGTCGTCGTTATGCAGGAGGTGGTAGAGCGGATGATCGAGCTGGCGTGGCTGACTCATGGCAGATACCGGTGGTGGTGTCACCGGCAGTATAGAAGCCCTGCCAGGCTTTGCCCGGCAGGGTGTGGCCAACCTCTGATGGGGTCAGATGCCGGGCAGGCGCTGGCGAATCTGCTCGACCAGGCCGTCGAGGCTGGCGCTGTCGTGCGTGTCGACGCGCTTGCTGTGGCTCAGCTCTTCGCTGCTGAGCGCTTCGCGACCGGCCTGCTGGGCCTTGATGACGTCCAGGGTCGCATCGGAAGGGTCCGTGCCCTCGCTTTGCCGTTGCTCCAGCCAGCCGGCGATCACCGCCTCGGGCGCATGGCAGTCGAGAATCAGGAACGGCGCGCCAAGCTCCTCGGCGACTTCGCTGGCTGCCTCGCGCTGAGCCGCCTTGAGGTAGGTGGCATCGATCACCACCGGGAAACCGGCCTGCAGGATCTGGCGGGCCAACTGGTGCAGGCGGGTGTAGGTCGCCTGGCTGGCGTCCTCGCTGTAGATGCCGGCAGCCAGCTTGTCCTTGGCTGCGGCGTTCTGCTCGCCGAACAGGCGCTTGCGCTCGACGTCGGAACGCAGGCGAATGGTGCCCAGCGCTTCGACCAGGCGCATGGCCACGTGGCTCTTGCCAACGGCCGACACGCCGTGGGTGATGGCCAGGAATGGCGAGGGGATGGCGCTGTAGCTCTCGGCCAGGGCAGCATAGCCGCGGTACTGGCGGAGAATGACGGCGCGCTGCACCGGGTCCTGCTCTTGGCCCAGGCGGAACAGGGCGACCTTGCCGCGCACCATGGCGCGATAGGCCTTGTAGAAATTCAGCAGGTGCAGGGCCGCGTAGTCACCCGTGTGTTCCAGCCAGCCACTGATGAAGCGGCGTGCCAGGCACTTGAGACCACGGTCCTCGAGGTCCATCGCCAGGAAGCCGATGTCTGCGGTGACGTCGGTCATGCGGAAGGGTTCGTTGAATTCGATGCAGTCGAACAGCACCACGCGGCCATCGATCTGTGCTGCGTTGCCCAGGTGGATGTCGCCATGGCACTCACGGATGAAACCCTGTGCCTTGCGCTCCGCCAGCAGCGGTTGCAGGCGGTCGTAGCTCGACTGCGCCCAGGCCTCGAGTGCGTCGAGCTGCTGCAGGTCGTTCGCATCGCTGAGCATCGGGCGAATCTGCTCGAAGTTCTGCTGTACCGGTGCCATCACCGCCTCGGCGCTGCCCAGTGGGTGATCCTGAGGCACGATGGGGGCGTCCATGTGGAATCTGGCGATCTGCTCGGCAAGGGCGTCGATGTGGGCGTCGCCCAGCTCGCCGCGTGCCTGGATGGCGCTGAGCAGTTGCTCCTGGGGGAACTGGCGCATCTTCAGCGCGTATTCGATGGCCGGTTTGCTGCCGTCGAGGCTGGGAGCGTCTTCGCTGCCGCCGATGGCCACGACTTCCAGGTACAGGTCCTGGGTCAGGCGCTGGTTGAGGCGCAGCTCTTCTTCACAGAAATGTCGACGTGCGTCGAGCTCGGTAAAGTCGAGAAAACCGAAGTTGACCGGCTTTTTGATCTTGTAGGCATGCTTGCCAGTGAGCAAAACCCAGGAAATGTGGGTCTCAATCACCTGAAACCCTTCCACGGGATGCGGATACAGGGCCGGGTTCTGCAATGCGGCAATCAGGGCTTGGCTCACGTTCGATCCTTGTTCTAGACGCTGTTCGAGCTGGGCATTATGGCCGCTGTGAGCTGCTCTGCAAACTGTCCGGGCGACGCTGCTGGCCCCTATCTAAAGTGCGTATAATTCCGCCATGACTCGAAAACGTTCTCCCCGCTCAAAGAAAAAGTCCCGCTCATCCGCTCTGCGTCCCTGGTTTGCCTGGGGCGTCAAGCTCGGCTTGGTCGGTCTGGTCATCCTGGCCGGTTTTGCCGTCTATCTCGATGCCGTCGTGCAGGAGAAGTTCTCCGGCAAGCGCTGGACGGTGCCGGCGAAGGTCTATGCCCGACCGCTGGAACTGTTCGTCGGGCAGAAACTGGCCAAGAACGACTTCCTGCGCGAACTCGATGCGCTGGGCTATCGCCGTGAAAGCGTGGTCAACGGTCCGGGGGCGGTGTCGGTCGCCGGCAACAACATCGAGCTGCACAGCCGCGGTTTTCAGTTCTACGAAGGCGCCGAGCCGTCGCAGCGAGTCCGGGTACGCTTCTCCGGGGACTATGTCGCCGGCCTGAACAAGGGCGATGGCGGCGATCTGGCCGTGGCGCGGCTCGAACCGCTGCTGATTGGCGGTCTGTACCCGGCGCATCAGGAGGATCGCATCCTGATCAAGCTGGATCAGGTTCCGGCCTATCTGATCGACGCGCTGGTGGCGGTGGAAGACCGCGACTACTTCGATCACTTCGGTGTTTCCCCCAAGGGGATCGCCCGTGCGCTGTGGATCAACGCCACCTCCGGGCGCCTGGTGCAGGGCGGTAGTACCCTGACCCAGCAGCTGGTGAAGAACTTCTACCTGAACAACGAGCGTACCCTGGCGCGCAAGGCCACCGAAGCCATGATGGCGGTGCTGCTCGAGCTGCACTACGACAAGCGCGAGATCCTCGAAGCCTACATGAACGAGGTGTTTCTCGGTCAGGATGGCCAGCGCGCGGTACACGGTTTCGGCCTGGCCAGTCAGTACTTCTTCAGCCAGCCCATTTCCGAGCTGAAGCTGGAGCAGGTGGCGTTGCTGGTGGGCATGGTCAAGGGGCCGACCTACTACAACCCCCGGCGCAACCCCGAGCGTGCGATGACCCGGCGTAACCTGGTACTCGACCTGCTGGCCGAGCAGGGCACGATCACCGCCGAGGAAGCCGCCGCCGCCAAACAGAAGCCGCTGGGCGTCACCACCCGTGGCAGCATGGCCGACAGCTCGTTCCCGGCCTTCCTCGACCTGGTCAAGCGCCAGCTGCGCGAGGATTACCGCGAGCAGGACCTGACCGAAGAAGGGCTGCGCATCTTCACCAGCTTCGACCCGATCCTGCAGCTCAAAGCCGAAGAGGCGCTGGCCGAAACGCTGAAGCGCCTGGCCGGGCGCAAGGGGGTCGACCAGGTGCAGGCCGGCATGGTGGTGACCAACCCCGAGACGGGAGAGGTGCAGGCGCTGATCGGCAGCCGCCAGCCACGCTTCGCCGGGTTCAACCGGGCAATGGATGCCGTGCGCCCCATCGGCTCGCTGATCAAGCCCGCCATCTACCTGTCCGCGCTGGAGCGTCCCAGCCAGTACACGCTGACCAGCTGGCTGGAGGACGAGCCGTTCTCCATCAAGGGCCAGGATGGTCAGGTCTGGACGCCGCAGAACTACGACCGCAAGGCACACGGCACGATCTACCTGTACCAGGGGCTGGCGCATTCCTACAACCTGTCCACGGCCAAGCTCGGCCTGGAGATCGGCGTGCCGAACGTGCTCAAGACCCTGGAGCGACTGGGTGTCGAGCGCAAGTGGCCGGCTTATCCTTCGATGCTCCTCGGGGCCGGAGCGCTGACGCCGATGGAGGTCGCGGGGATGTATCAGACCCTGGCCAACGGCGGCTTCAACACCCCGTTGCGCGGTATCCGCAGCGTGCTCACCGCCGAAGGCGAGCCGCTCGGGCGTTACCCGTTCAAGATCCAGCAGCGCTTCGATCCGGGGGCCATCTACCTGGTGCAGAATGCCATGCAGCGCACCATGCGCGAGGGCACGGGGCGCTCGGTGTACAGCCAGCTGCCCCGCTCGTTGAACCTGGCCGGCAAGACCGGTACCAGCAACGACTCGCGTGACAGCTGGTTCGCCGGCTTCAGTCAGGACCTGCTCTCTGTCGTCTGGCTGGGGCGCGATGACAACGGTCCCACCCCGCTGACCGGTGCAACCGGTGCGCTGCAGGTCTGGACGGGATTCATGCGCAAGGCCGATCCGTTGCCGCTGGACATGCCCATGCCGGATAACGTCACCCTGGCCTGGGTGGATCGCCAGACCGGTCTCGGCTCGGCGTCGGGCTGCCCGGATGCGGTGCAGATGCCTTATATTCGCGGCAGCGAACCCAGTCCTGGCTCCGCCTGCGGTATTCAGGCGCCCGTGGAGTCGGTGATGGACTGGGTGCGGGGCTGGTTGGATTGACGGCCGGGGTGCGTTCCCCGGCGTGAGCTGAAGAGGATTGGATGTGAACAAGAAGTGGCTTGTGGCCTTGCTGGCAACGACGACCCTGGCAGGCTGTAGTACGGTGCCGCGTGGCTCGATTCCCGTCGTCGATGCGGGCACGCCGCTGTCGGCTGGTCGTGTCTCCGATAACGCCGCCGCCGCGCCTGCCGGTGCGCAGTCGCAGCCGTTCGAAGAGGACTCCGGCGTGGTGGTGATGGTGCCTCAGGGCGCCGCTTCCGCGCCGTTGCAGACCGGGCCGCAGGGCGCTCCCGCCAACGGTGGGCTGACCTTCGACGAGCCGCCGGTGAGCATGGGGCAGGGCGGCTTCGACTCGTCCTCCGTGCCGAGTGCGCCCAGCGGCATCCCCAGCGGTGGTGGCCTGGCGGCCGACGAGCAGCTGGATGGGCCGGTCCTGGCGCTGCTGACCACCGCGCAGCAGCAGCAGGGCGGTGGTGATCTCAATGGCGCCGCCTCGAGTCTCGAGCGCGCCCAGCGTATCGCGCCGCGTGAGCCGCAGGTGCTCTACCGCCTGGCCGAGGTGCGCCTGGCGCAGGGCGATGCGGCTCAGGCCGAACAGTTCGCCCGTCGCGGCCTGACCTATGCCAGTGGCCGTCCTGCCCTGCAGGCCAGTTTGTGGAACCTGATCGCCCAGGCGCGTGAGCGGCAGGGCGACTCCGCCGGCGCGGCCCAGGCCCGTGAGCGCGCGCGGGTGAGCCTCTGATGGATGCACGAGTGAATGCGCTGGCTGAGCATCTGCTGCTCATCGAGCGTGAGTTGCGCGTACTGGGCTGGTGGCAGGAGCAGGCGCCCAGCGCAGAAGCGCTGGCCAGCCAGGAGCCGTTCTGTGTCGACACCCTGACCTTCGAGCAGTGGTTGCAGTGGATCTTCCTGCCGCGGATGAAGCAGTTGCTGGAGGCGGGTGCGGCCTTGCCATCGGTGTCGGGAATCCAGCCGATGGCCGAGATGGTGTACCGCGAGCAGTCGGGTCTCGCCCGTCGCTTGCTGGAGCTGCTGGGTGAGTTCGATCGCCTGTTGACGCGCACGTCCTGAGGACGCGCGCGTCCGGCGTCACTTGCAGGTTTCGGTGATGGACTTCTTCAGTTCGCTGATGCGTTCCTGACGTTCGTCCTCGTCGATACGGCGCAGCTCGCCTTCCACCTCGACCCGCACGCGCGGATTGTTTTCCAGCTGGGCCAGGCTGGTGCGGGCTTCTTCACAGTACTTCTTGCGCTCCGCTTCCCGCTTCGCCACGTCTTGCTTGACCTTCTTGTCGATGGCCGCCTGCTCGGGGTCGGCTTGCTCGACGGCCGGTGCCGGCACGCTGGGCGCCGGGGCCGGTGGCGGTGCAGAGGTATTGATGGTGGTGGACTGCTGGCCCTGAGGCGGTTGTGCGCCGAAGTGGGTCACGCCGTTGTCGTCCACCCACTTGTAGACCTGGCTGGCCATGGCGGTTGCGCTCAGGGCGAGCATCAGACTGCCCGTTAGAATCATGTGGCGCATGCTGTTTCCTTTGTCGAGAGCTGCGGTACTGCTGGTTACTATAACCAAAAGCCAGGGATCTTCATCCTGCGCTGCGTCACAGCCGCACTTCGAATAATAGGTCAAGCATCTCTTGACTTGCCTGCGTCGAACCCGAACAATCCAGGCTTCCCCGTAGTGGAGTCCGCCGCAAGCGTCCTCCAGCTCGGGGGAAAGAGGCGCTACCCGCGCCGAACCGTGACACCCGCAACGCGTTACCTCGCGCTGGGAGGGCCAGCCCCGCAAGACCATGGGCTGCTCCGTTACTCGTCAAGCTGATGTTCCGAATCCACGATCACCGTCGTGCGTGTCCGCTGACAGTAAGAACCTACTTAGGGCTACCCGTTGGCGGGTGGCATACTGGCGTTCAAGAGGTGAACAACGTGGAGCTTTTATCCGGCGCTGAAATGGTCGTCCGCTTCCTGCGTGACGAAGGCGTTAAGCACATCTATGGGTACCCTGGCGGTGCTCTCCTGCATATCTACGATGCCCTGTTCAAAGAACCGGAAGTGACCCATATCCTGGTGCGTCACGAACAGGCTGCGACCCACATGGCTGACGGCTATGCCCGTGCCACCGGCAAGGCCGGCGTGGTGCTGGTGACTTCCGGCCCGGGCGCGACCAATGCGATTACCGGCATTGCCACTGCCTACATGGACTCCATCCCGATGGTGGTGATCTCCGGCCAGGTGCCGAGCGCCATGGTCGGCACCGATGCCTTCCAGGAAACCGACATGGTCGGTATTTCCCGTCCGATCGTGAAGCACAGCTTCATCATCAAGCACCCGTCGGAAATCCCCGAGGTGCTGAAGAAGGCTTTCTATCTCGCCGAGTCCGGTCGTCCGGGGCCTGTGGTGGTGGACATCCCCAAAGACATGGGCGATCCCACCCAGAAGTTCGAATACGTGTACCCGAAGAAGGTCAAGCTGCGTTCTTACAGCCCGGCCGTTCGCGGTCACTCCGGGCAGATCCGCAAGGCAGCCGAGATGCTGCTGGCGGCCAAGCGCCCGGTGATGTACTCCGGTGGTGGCGTGATCATGGGTGGCGCCTCCGCGCCGCTGACCGAACTGGCACAGATGCTCAACCTGCCGGTGACCAATACCCTGATGGGCCTGGGCGGCTATCCGGGCACCGACCGCCAGTTCCTCGGCATGCTCGGCATGCACGGCAGCTACACCGCCAACCTGGCCATGCACCACGCCGACGTGATCCTCGCCGTGGGTGCACGTTTCGATGACCGCGTGATCAACGGCGCGGCCAAGTTCTGCCCGAACGCCAAGATCATCCACATCGATATCGACCCGGCTTCGATCTCCAAGACCATCAAGGCCGACATCCCGATCGTGGGCCCGGTGGACAGCGTGCTGACCGAGATGGTCGCCATCCTCAAGGAAATCGGTGAGACCCCGAACAAGGACACCGTGGCCAGCTGGTGGAAGCAGATCGACGAGTGGCGCGGTAGCGGCCGTCTGTTCCCCTACAACGAGGGCGACGGCTCGATCATCAAGCCGCAGAGCGTGATCGAAACCCTGTGCGAAGTGACCCGTGGCGATGCCTACGTCACCTCCGATGTCGGTCAGCACCAGATGTTCGCGGCGCAGTACTACCGCTTCAACAAGCCCAATCGCTGGATCAACTCCGGTGGCCTGGGCACCATGGGCTTCGGTTTCCCTGCCGCCATGGGCATCAAGCTGAACTTCCCGGACGCCGACGTGGCGTGCGTGACCGGCGAAGGCAGCATCCAGATGAACATTCAGGAGCTGTCGACCTGCCTGCAGTACGACCTGCCGGTGAAGATCGTCAACCTGAACAACGGTGCGCTGGGCATGGTCCGCCAATGGCAGGACATGCAGTACAACAGCCGTTATTCGCACTCCTACATGGAGTCGCTGCCCGACTTCGTCAAGCTGGCCGAGGCCTATGGCCACGTCGGCATGCGCATCACCCAGCTCAAGGACCTCAAGTCCGGTCTGGAAGAAGCCTTCGCCATGAAGGATCGCCTGGTGTTCCTCGACATTGCCGTGGACGACAGCGAGCACGTCTATCCGATGCAGATCAGAGACGGTGCGATGCGTGACATGTGGCTGAGCAAGACGGAGCGGACCTAAGATGCGACATATCATTTCCCTGTTGCTGGAAAACGAACCGGGTGCACTGTCCCGCGTGGTCGGTCTGTTCTCGCAGCGCAACTACAACATCGAGAGCCTTACCGTAGCGCCCACCGAGGATCCGACGCTGTCGCGCCTGACCCTGACCACCGTGGGGCATGACGAGGTCATCGAGCAGATCACCAAGAACCTCAACAAGCTGGTCGAGGTAGTGAAGCTGGTCAACCTGTCGGAAAGCGCTCACATCGAGCGCGAACTGATGCTGGTCAAGATCAAGGCCACCGGCGCCCAGCGCGCCGAGGTCAAGCGCACCACCGACATCTTCCGCGGCCAGATCGTGGATGTGACCAGCAGCGTCTACACCGTGCAGCTGACCGGCACCAGCGACAAGCTGGACAGCTTCATCCAGGCCATCGGCACCGCGTCGATCCTGGAGACGGTACGCAGTGGTGTCACAGGTATCTCGCGTGGCGACAAGGTACTGAGTATCTGAAGTAGCCTGAGTGTCCTGCTGAACAGAAGCCCCGCCTCGTGCGGGGCTTTTTCATGGTCAGAGGTATGCTCGCCAGCGACATGCCCGGCAGGGCGTCTGCCCGAATTCAGCGCTGGCGGTTCCAGAACGCGGCGATCAACGGGTCCTTGAGGCGCTTCTCCAGGGCGAACAGGCCGATGTCATACGCGGCCAGCGGCGGCTGGATGTCGTAGATACGGATGCGTGCGGTCAGCGGGCTGTTGTCGAGCACGATCTGCGGCACCACGCCGATGCCGAAGCCCAGGCTGACCATGCTGACGATGGCCTCGTTGCCGCTCACCTGGGCATAGATACGCGGCTTGATGTTATGGCTTTTCAGCCAGCGATCCGTGCGCGTGCGCGCCAGCCCTTCCTCCGAGAGAATCATCGGCACGTCCTTCCAGCTGTCCGCCGTGGGCTGTCTGAGTTGCTCGTCGCTCAGCAACTGCGGGGATTGCGGGCCGATGAAGCGCAGTTCCGAGCGGGTGATCGACTGGAAATCGATCCCCGCCGGCAGGTTGTTCGGGCGCGCACCGATGGCGAGGTCCTCGAGCCCTTGTTGCACCCGTTCCACGGCTTTCGCCGGATCGCCGGTGTGCAGCTTCATCTCGATGCGAGGGTAGTCCTGACGGAAGCTGCTGAGAATGTCGTAGAGAAAGCTGTAGCTCGCAGTGACCGAACAGTACAGGGACAGCTCGCCGTGCAGGCTCTGCTGGTCCTGCATGAAGGTCTGGCGGATGGCCTGCCAGCCATTCATGACATCGCTGGCGTACTCGCGAAACTGTTGCCCCTCGCGTGTCAGGCGCACGGAGCGGTTGTCGCGCACGAAAAGCGTCGCGCCCAGTTCTTCCTCTAGCTGCTTGATGCTGCGGCTGAGCGCGGACGGACTGACGTGCTGTTCACGGCTGGTCTTGCCGAAGTGCAGGTTGTCGGCCAGGGAAAGAAAGAGCCTGAGGGAGTGACTGTCCATGTGTGTTTCAGATATCGGCACGTTGTGTTGCAAATATATCATTTTACGCAACGGGATAGATCACATAAGGTTTCTCTGTCGCGGTGCTTGCACCCCATCCCTTTCGATTCAGAAGAGCCAAGAACATGAAAGTTTATTACGACAAAGATTGCGACCTCTCCATCATCCAGGGCAAGAAAGTCGCCATCATCGGTTACGGCTCCCAGGGCCACGCTCAGGCCTGCAACCTGAAGGATTCCGGTGTCGACGTCACCATCGGTCTGCGCAAAGGCTCCGCGACCGTAGCCAAGGCCGAAGCTCACGGCCTGAAAGTGACCGACGTCGCCAGCGCCGTTGCCGCTGCCGATCTGGTCATGATCCTGACCCCGGACGAATTCCAGGGCCAGCTGTACAAGAACGAGATCGAGCCGAACATCAAGCAGGGCGCTACTCTGGCCTTCTCCCACGGCTTCGCCATTCACTACAACCAGGTCGTACCGCGTGCCGACCTCGACGTGATCATGATCGCGCCGAAGGCTCCGGGCCACACCGTACGCACCGAGTTCGTCAAGGGGGGTGGCATCCCTGACCTGATCGCCGTTTACCAGGACGCTTCCGGCAACGCCAAGAATGTTGCCCTGTCCTACGCCTCGGGCGTTGGCGGCGGTCGTACCGGCATCATCGAAACCACCTTCAAGGACGAGACCGAAACCGACCTGTTCGGTGAGCAGGCCGTTCTCTGTGGCGGCACCGTCGAACTGGTCAAGGCCGGTTTCGAAACCCTGGTCGAAGCCGGTTACGCGCCGGAAATGGCCTACTTCGAGTGCCTGCACGAACTGAAGCTGATCGTTGACCTCATGTACGAAGGCGGCATCGCCAACATGAACTACTCGATCTCCAACAACGCCGAGTACGGCGAGTACGTCACCGGTCCGGAAGTGATCAACGCCGAGTCCCGCCAGGCCATGCGCAACGCCCTGAAGCGCATCCAGGACGGCGAGTACGCCAAGATGTTCATCAGCGAAGGTGCCACTGGCTACCCGTCGATGACTGCCAAGCGTCGTAACAACGCTGCGCACGGCATCGAAGTGATCGGTGAGCAACTGCGCGGCATGATGCCGTGGATCGCTGCCAACAAGATCGTCGACAAGACCAAGAACTAAGGTCTGCGATGTGCGAAAGAACGCGGCTTTATGCCGCGTTTTTTCGTTCTGCGGCGAGGCTTCTGGTATAAAGCCTGCTCGCTTGGTGGCGAACTGAGTCCAGTCGCCCCGGTTGAAATTCGTCAAACCCGTTGCAAGGTGCTGTTCATGAGTGAAGGTCCCGAGGATCAAAAGCCGGCCGGCGACAATCTGGAAAGCCTGCTGCCGATCGACGAGCACATAGAGGAAGGGCAGGACGCCGAAGGGCGCAAAGTTCGTCACCGCGGCATCTACCTGCTGCCCAATCTGTTCACCACGGCAAACCTGTTCGCCGGTTTCTACTCCATCATCAACGCGATGAACGGCAACTTCTACGTCGCTGCCGCCACGGTGTTCGTCGCCATGGTGCTCGACAGCCTGGATGGCCGAGTCGCACGACTGACCAACACGCAGAGCGCCTTCGGCGCCGAGTACGACTCGCTCTCGGACATGGTCGCCTTCGGCGTCGCTCCCGCACTGCTGGCGTTCGAGTGGGCCCTGGGCAGCATGGGCAAGGTCGGCTGGATGGTCGCCTTCATCTATGTCGCCGGTGCGGCGCTGCGCCTGGCGCGCTTCAACACGCAGATCGGCAGCGTCGACAAGCGCTACTTCATCGGCCTGGCCAGTCCGGCGGCGGCGGGTGTGGTTGCCGGCACTGTCTGGGCCTTCAGCGATTTCGGCATCAAGGGCTCGAACATGTCCTTCGCCGTCGCGCTGCTGGTGGCTGCCGCCGGCTGCCTGATGGTCAGCAATATCAAGTACTACAGCTTCAAGGACCTCGACCTGAAAGGGCGTGTGCCGTTCGTGGCCATCCTGGCGGTGGTCCTGGTGTTCGCCGTGGTGTTCAGCGACCCGCCGCGTATCCTGCTGCTGATCTTCCTCGCCTATGCGGTGTCCGGGCCGATCCAGTACCTGTTGCAGTTGCGTCGTCGCAAATCCGTCTGACGGTGTAATTTCTCCTCTGCTCCGTGGTCTACAGTTCGTTTCTCGAACTGTAGTCGCGGGGTTGCCATGCTCATCCGAGTTCCTTCTTCCTCTCGGGCTCTCGAGTCCGAAGTCACGCCCGAGTCCGTTTACCTGTCCCGTCGCAAGCTGATGCAGGGCTCGCTGGCGCTGGCGGCCATGGCTGCGATGCCGGGCTGGGCAAGCGCCGAGCCGCAGGGCGTCTATGCCGATGTCGAGCCGGCGAAGGCGCCCGGCTGGTTCGACGAGAAACTGTCGGCCACGCGCTGGCAGGCGATGACCGTCGAAGGGGAGAGCATCACGCCCTTCAGGGACGCGACCCACTACAACAACTTCTACGAGTTCGGGACCGGCAAGGGCGATCCTGCCGCCAGGGCAGGCTCGCTGCAGGTCGAGCCCTGGACTGTGACGGTCGATGGCGAGGTGGGCAAGCCGGGGCGCTATGCCATCGAAGACCTGGTCAAGCCTCATGCATTCGAAGAGCGCATCTACCGGCTGCGCTGTGTCGAGGCCTGGTCCATGGTCATTCCCTGGCTGGGTTTCCCTCTGGCCGATCTGCTCAGGCAGGTCGAGCCGACCTCCTCGGCGCGTTACGTGCGTTTCGAAACGCTGGTGGACCATGAGCACATGCCGGGGCAGCGCTCGGGGTTTTCCCTGATCGACTGGCCTTATGTAGAAGGCTTGCGCATGGACGAGGCCATGCACCCGCTGGCCTTCATGGCCGTCGGCATGTATGGGCGGGTGCTGCCTCATCAGAACGGTGCGCCGTTGCGTCTGGTGGTGCCCTGGAAATATGGCTTCAAGGGCATCAAGTCGATCGTGCGCATCAGCCTGGTGGCTGAGGCACCCGCGACCACCTGGGAGCGCATCGCGCCGAACGAATACGGCTTCTATGCCAACGTCAATCCGCAGGTCGATCACCCGCGTTGGTCGCAGGCCACCGAGCGCAGGCTGCCCAGCGGGCTGTTCAGTCCGAACGTGATCGATACCCGGATGTTCAACGGCTATGACGAAGTGGCCGAGCTGTATGCCGGGATGGACCTGGCGAGGTACTACTGATGCGCTATCGATTCTGGCGCGTTGGTGTGTTCCTGGCCGCCTCGGCACCGCCGCTGTACTGGTTGTATCTGGCGCTGTTCGGCCTGCTCGGGCCTGACCCCGGCAAGACCCTGGTGGACAACCTGGGGCTGGGTGCTCTGATTCTGCTGTTGATCACACTGGCCATGACTCCCTTGCAGCAGCTCAGCCGCTGGGGGGGATGGATCGCCGTGCGCCGCCAGCTCGGGTTGTGGTGCTTCACCTATGTCACCCTGCATCTTTCGGGGTACGTCTTGTTCATTGCCGGGTTGCGTCTGGATCTGGTGCTGCGCGATCTCTACGAGCGCCCGTACATCATTGTCGGTGCGCTGGCGTTTCTTGGCTTGCTGGCGCTGGCCGTGACCTCCAACCGTTTCAGCATCAGAAGGCTGGGGCGCAAGTGGAAGGCTCTGCATCGCCTGGTCTACGGCATTCTGCTGCTGGCGCTGTTGCATATGCTCTGGGTCGTCCGGGCGGACCTGGGAGAGTGGCTGGCCTATGCCCTTATCGGTGGGGCGCTGCTGGCGATGCGCTTCAGTGTCGTGGCGAAGGCATTGCAGCGTGCAGGGACCAGCCTGCGTGAAAATCCGAAGAAAGTTGCAATTTAAGCTTGACGCGCGTTCTGTGGGTTGTAGAATGCGCGCCACTTCAGCGATGAAGCTCTTCAAAAACTTCTTGTTAATCAATAAGTTAAGTTTAAAAGAGGGGTTGCAAAGCTGGGTCGGGCGTGTAGAATGCGCGCCGGTCGACAGGGTGGTGGTTGAGCCTTGTTGGTGATTCGGTCGAGTGGATCGAAAGCGGTAGAAAAGAGGTGGTTGACAGCGGTTTTGAACGCTGTAGAATGCGCCTCCCGCTGGAGAGAAGAAGCTCTGATCGAAAGCGCA
>MDSZ01106106.1_pt1 | contig 14286 bp, 8 predicted proteins | sample 811201 | NCBI WGS metagenome assembly MDSZ01 (sample SAMN05326647, study PRJNA326480) | marine metagenome | isolation source: seawater | place: Indian Ocean: North | collected 2010
AACAATATATAGTCATCCTGACAGATCAACAATGAATGCAGGACATGATGAGATCCTTGAACTTGTAAAAGAAGTAGGATCATCAGATCCCCACCACCACCCTACAAGAATTTTAATTCAATTTGATAATGATGACATTAATGAAGCGTTATCAGTTATGGGACATGATAATTTTACTTCATCTTTATCAGAAGTTAAATTAAAATTAATATCATCAAATGCAAATAATTTAGTATCAGTTCATAACATTAATGTATATGCTATATCTCAATCATGGGATGAAGGTACAGGCAAATACTTAAATTTACCTACAGGATCTAATGGAGTATCTTGGGAATATAGAGATGATACTACTACTGCTACAGCTTGGCCTAGTCAAAGTTTTGGAGATGGAGGAGGAACAGGATCTATAACAGCATCAGGGTTTGATGGTACAAACAGTACTTATGCAATAAAAGCAGGGGGTGGAACGTGATATACAGGAAGTCAATTTTTAGCTTCTCAACAATTTTTGCCAGGAGCTTCTTTAGACACAAATTTCGATGTACGAAATATAATTCATAAATTTAGTGCTAGTTTAAATGCAGGTGCAAGCTATCCAATAGGAATAAATAATTATGGTTTTTTATTAAAATCACCTGATAGTGTTGAAGCAAATGCTTCTGCAAGTTTTGGAGAAATCCAATATTTTTCTTCAGATACTCATACTATATATCCTCCTAAATTAGTTTTTAAATGGGATGATTCTAGTTATAATTTACCTTCAGGAAAAACTCCTATAAGTAGATCAATATTTGTAAACTTATATGATAATCAAGAATCATATAATCAAAATGATGAAGCTATTTTTAGACTTCATATAAGAGATAAATACCCAACTAGAGAATTTTCAGGAACTTCAAATTATCTTAATGCAGGGTTTTTTACTACATCTTCTTTCTACAGCATAAGAGATGCACATACTGAAAGAGAAATTGTTCCCTTTGATGATTATACAAAATTAAGTGCTGATGATGATGGGATGTTTTTTAAAATTTATATGAAAGGATTACAACCAGAAAGGTATTATCGATTATTATTTAAGCATACCCATAATGAGGGAACTACAATATATGATAACGATTATTTCTTTAAAGTTGTAAGATAATGGCAGAAACAAATTATTCATTTTCTAAAAAAATAACTAGTAACCAAAAATCTCCTAAAACACAAGATGGAGAATTTAAGGAAATAGCATCATCTGAAGAAGAAATTAATGATGAAAAATTAAAAGACATATATGAAGAGTTATTTTATGAAATCCCTAAAAAAGGAGAAGAATCTCATGAATCTATATTAGTTCAAAGCAATGAAGCACTTTATCCTGAAGTAAATGAAAATTTAGATAATGATATTAAATATTTAGAACAAGAATTATTAGAAAAAAACAATGAATATTTAAATAAAAATTTACCTGAACTATTACAAATTCATCCTATATTTCCTAATGGGATTTTTATTCAAGAAGGAAATATAAATTCTAATACTCCTATAGATCCTGAATCTACAATATGGTTTGTTCAAGAAGGACATAGAAGAGCTCTATTAGGATCAAATAAAGAATTTTGGACCCAATTAATAAGAAAAGCTATAGGAGATAAAGTTACAGATCCTTTAGGAAACCCTATTCCCCTTGCTCCTCCTATTATCAAATACAGTACACCTGAAGATATAATGTCTATGAAAGAAGGACAAGATATAGCAACAGGAAATGACATATCTACTACCCCTATAGTAGCTAAAGAAGTACAAACTGCTTTATTTAGTACTTTAAAAATTGGTTTACATTGTAAAGGAGTAGAAAGATGGTATGAATTTGAACCTGGTGAAGAACCCGCAGCAGGGTCTACAGGATGGCAAAGAGAAGGCTATTGGTATTTAGATGGAGAAGGACATTGTGAAATAGTATATGAAACTGATGAAGATCCTGGATATGAATATAATCCAAAAATTACAACAAAAATATGGAAAGGAGGAACATGGATAGGTACAACAATTTCAAGAGATCCTCTTCTTTATGGAGGTCAAGATCCTTTATCTCAAGCTTTTTATAGCCAGCCCCCAAATGTAGAATACAAAACTAGACCTAATATGGGTGCAGGTCAATCATTTGAATATATAGAAGAATGGGGAGAAGGAAAAAAATTTCCTGCAATAACTAATATAAAAGCTGGAAGTCACATTTTTGTTAGTATAAATTCTCCAGAAACCTCTACAGAAGGAACTAATTTATCTACAGCAGGAGGTACAGGTAATGAACCTAATAATTATGCTCAACTAAATGGCATAAACCAATATGCTCCTCAAATAGACCCCCCAGCAGGACAATTAAATATATTAAATAATTATTATTATAAAGAGTCCTATTATGGAACTCAAATGATACAAAGAGATTGTTATGGTCCTTTAGCAGACGAATGTTATGGAAGCTTTGGCCAACCTAATTCTTTACAAGAATTACTTAGTGATCCTGGCCAAAACTATTACAGAACAACAATTCAAACATCATATCGTTCTGATAATGGAGATAAAGATTGGCCTGGGGGTGATAGAGGAAAAAGAGGAGACATTGGAGGGGGAGGAGGTTATACACCTAAAGTATATGGTCAACCTATCCTAAAAGTAGGAGGAAAAGGTAGTAATCCTTGGACATATAGTGTATTTTTAGGAGGTTATAGAAGAGATGATGGGCTCCGTGATTATGCTGTATTTTATGATTTAGAATATGGTGATTTTTGGAGAATAAAAGACTCTAAGCTAAAACAAGACAATTCAAATGATTCGGTTAAAGGATATCATGACTATCAAGGTAGAGTATTTCAGTGGTTTAGACCAACTTTTTATAACCATATGTATAATCAACCAGCTGAACTTCCTTCTAATGACCCAAATTATGTTGCGAGACATATAAATAACCCTAAAATATATTTTCCTGGGATATATGCTCAAGAATTAAATTGGTGGTGGTCAGATTTAGATTTATACATGTGTTCAATGGATCATCATTGGGGATGTAGTGGTTTAAATGATATTGAAACATGGCAAATACAAAACCAATCAATGCTTCATACTGATTATACTACAGGAACTATTTCTTTTAACCCGCCAACACAAATAAGTGGTAGAGGAAATAGTAATTTTACTATAGGTCAAATGAGAGAAATAATAGAAGGAATTTAAGACTTTAAATTATGTCAAATAGTAAATACAACTTACAAAAAAAACTATATGAAGCTAAAAAAGCTAGAGACTTATTAGACGAAGAGTTTACTGAATTTACACTTAAAGTAAGAAGCATCCAAGAATTTTTTGAAATGTATAATTCAGAATTTTATAAACTTTTAAGAAAAACTCATGAGTTTTTTACTTTTCATAGTTTAAATTATATAAAAGAATGGATTAATCCTAGAATTATTACAAAAAGAGGTTTAGAACAACAAATAAGAGAAGTACAAACTAATATAGATTCTATTGAACAAACCCATCCTATAATTCCTAATGGTAGTGTTATAACTCCTAACCCTTCAAATGAATGGGATAATCTTGATGAGATAGATTTATTTTATATACAATCAAATCAAAAAAGAAAAATACATGGTAGTGAACTATATAATAATGTAAAAGATTTTTTAAAAAAAACAGATATCTCGGATAGTGAACTTTTACTAGCAGTAGATAATGACGTAGTAAATGACATAAGAACTGGAAAAGATATAAAAGTTCTTGAAGATATATATGACTCTAATTATGATATTAATACTTATAACACGAACATAACTACTGATGAATAATGGCTGAATATAACTCAACATATATGAACACAGGATACGTGGGTGAAACTGTAGCTACATCTTCAGTTGCTATGGGGAAAGGAGAATATGCTGATACCTTAAAATTAGAATTACCTTCTAAAACTTTAAATACTACTTTTGGTAGAGAAGAAGATTATATAGAATTACATATACTTAATACAGGTGATAGTCTATTATATACAGAACCAAACTTTGTAGATTATACTACAGAAGGAAGTCAAAACCTCGTATCTTCTATAAACATAGATCCAGAAAAAATACTAATAGATAGAAAGTATATTTCAGGACAATATAAGATAAAACTTCATATTCACAGAAATAAAATATTTAATTCTACTTATTTTCCTTTTACTATAAAAGAAATATCCCCTTCTCGTAGGGAAATAAAAGTAATAGCAGAAGATGTTGATAATAAATTATTTGATGAATCTGTTTTAGCTTTTTTATTAGAAATAGAAAGTGCTGCTTACTTTAAAGAATTTTCATTAAATTTTGGTAGTGGATTAATTTATCCTGCTATTAATTTAATGTTAAATAAAAGTCCTTTAAAGCACGAATTAGTTTTAAAAACATTAGATCCTTTACCTACTACTGTTAAAAAAGGAAATACTTTTAAAGTAATCGAAGAAATATCAAGCCCTATAGTTGCTCCAGTAGATTTAGGAGGACAAAATATACCTGATGGTACTATTGAATTAAGAGGTCCTAATTTTCAAATAGATACAAGAAAAAAAAGTTCTATTCCTTCTAAATTAAAAAACTATAACGAAATATTAGAATATAATGTAACCTCTTCCTATAATACTTTATTAAATAAATTAGAAAATCCAGATACTATAAATATACAATATGATTATGTCAGAACTGTATCTTCAAGTATGGAAGAAATAGATAGATCTTATCATTTTGAAAATTTTGTACATTTTAGTAGTGCTACTAAACGTCTTAAAACCTTTAAATATAAAATAGAACAAATAGAACTACAAGACAAAAAACTAGCAGAAATCTTACTAATAACAGGATCATTAACAGCTTCTAATACTTATATAGATGCTAAAGAAGATATTAAATCTAAAAAAAGAGACCTAATAAAAAAACTTGATGGTTATGAACAGTTTTTATATTATACAACAGGATCTAATACATATGCTTGGCCTAAATCCACAGGGACAAAACCTTATGAATTATATTCTGTAACTTCTTCACAAGTAACAACTTGGTTAGGTGATGCTGTTGGAGATACTCCAGATTATACTGGTCAAATGTTATCCGCCTCTCTTTATGATAGAAAAAACAATAATAATCTAGATAAATTAATCCCTCAACACATATTAGATAATGAAAACAACAAAATATATGTTGAGTTTGTAAATTTAATAGGCCATCACTTTGACTTAGTATGGACTCATATTAAACATATTTCAGAAATTAATAATTTAGATAACAAATTTGGTATTTCAAAACATTTAGTTTATTACCAATTACAAAGTTTAGGATTAGATACATTTGATCAATTTGAAAATTCAAATTTAATAGAATATATTTTAGGTGAAGGTTTACAAGACCATTCAGTAGGAAATTTAGTAATAGGTGAATATATTATAGGAGGATTAGGTAATGAATTTTATAATGCTCCTTTTGGGGTTTCAAATTTTGTTACAGCGTCTAATGAAGGTTCAATACCTAAAGGAGAAATAACAAGAGAAATTTGGAAAAGGCTATATAATAATTCACCTTATCTTTTAAAAACAAAAGGAACAGAAAGAGGCTTAAGGGCTTTAATGAATTGTTATGGAGTTCCTTCAACCATTTTACATACAAAAGAGTATGGAGGAAATACTTTATTAAGTGGCCCTTTAAAAGATTTAAACACAGCTGGTACTTATAAAACTTTTAGTTATGATAAATCAGGATTAGCTTTAAAAGGATATGCACATGAAGATACAGGATATTTTATAAAAACACGTTGGTGTACAGAAGAAGCTTTAGCTTTATCCTCATCTGCAAAAACAGTTGAATTTAGAATTAAACCTAAAAGACTAAGTACTCACCAAAACCAACATCTTTTTAGTCTATCAGGTAGTAACAGTTCAGGAAATAAAGATTATAAAAAGCCTTTTTTATTTCTACAACACAAAACATCAGGAGATGTTTCAGAATCAGGTGATTATGTTCAATACGGACAGTTACATCTTTATTATGATGGTTGTAGTATGGCTAACACTCCTTATTTTCCTATTTTTAATGGAGAATTTTGGAACATATTTATAGGAACACCTGCTACTTCAGGTAGTGATGATAGAATACATTTTGGAGCATATCAAGCTAATTGGTTAAAGCATGTTACTTTTTACACTTCAAGCCTTATAGAACCAGAAAGTGATAGGATATGGAGTTGGGGAGATCCTTACTATGGGGGTACAAATAGTTCTGGTTCTGATTTTATGTATATAGGAGGAGTAGAAGCTAATACTAATCCTTCTTTTGGAGACATTGATCAAGATGGAAAACCCTTTTCAGGATCTATTCAAGAAGTCAAAGTTCATTATCATACAAAAGGAGTTTATGAAATGTTATCTCATGAAACTCTTAAAAAACATGCTCTTGAACCTTTTATGTATTCAGGTAATACTGTATCTTCATCATATGAGGAGGTAGTTTTAAGATTACCTTTAGGATCAAATGATCAACAAGATAGTGGAAGTTTTCACCCCCACATAGAATCAAATTACATGGAATTTGCAGGTGTAAATTATTCTGGTATTGAAAGTGGGTTTATAGTAGAAAACTATGATAGAAGAATTTTCTCTAATAGAGTAGCCTCTTCTCAAGAATGGGAAGAAGTAGTAGAAACCCACCATTTACCTACTCCTGATACAGTAGGAGCTTCAATGACAAGTGAAAAAGTTAGAATAGACGATGGAACTATTAATTCAGATAATGTATTAATGGTAGATAAATCTGCTGAAACTTCTACATTAGATAGACAGCCTCCAGATTATGAAGATTTAGGAGTACATTTTTCACCTACATTTGAAATGAATGAAGATATACTATATTCTTTAGGAAGTTTTAGATTAGATGATTATATAGGTAGTCCTTTACCCTCAGCTCAAACTGCTTCTGCTTATGAAGATTTAAAAGAAATTCAAGAATATTACGTTAAAAAACTTAGAAATAAATACAATTATTGGGATTATATTAGAATTATACAAGAATTTGACCATACATTATTTAAAGTAGTAGAACAATTTGTTCCTTTTAAAGCCAATACAAAAACAGGACTATTAATAGAACCTACATATCTTGAAAGAAATAAAATAGCTAGAGAAGTTCCTATAAGAAGTGATGGCCAAACAATGACTACAGGATCTCATCAAACTTTTGAACTACAAATAGGATCTTCTAATTCAATTTCCTTTGCTACTTCTTCTCAACAAACTAAAAGAGGTTTTGGGTGTAATATGTTTCCAATGCAACCAGGATGTGCTTCAGCTTCAATGGGTAGATGGGAACCTGGTAGCTATGTTGTTAGTTACAATAATTTACTATTTACAACTTCTAGTAAAACAAGTGAAAGACTAGAAAGAGGAGCTAATACAACTATAGAAATATATGATGAATATTTAGACCCTTTTAGGAGAAAATACAATCAATGGGGGGCTCTTCATTCAAATAATGGTCAAGCATGTCAAGCTCCTATAAAACCTTTTGTTCAAAAAGTAAGTGGTTTAGGACAAGGAGGGTTTAATTATGGGATAGGAGCTGCAACTATAGGACCTAGTAAAGGAGTAGGATTTTCTACTATACAAAATGGGTTTATAGTAGAAGACTACCAATTTTCAGGAGGAAATTTTGGAACATTTATAGTAGGAGCATATTATAATCAAGGGGGAGGAAACCCTTCAGGAGTAGGATTTTCAGGTATACAAAATGGATTTGTAGTTACAGGTGATATTGAAATCACATTAGATTCAACAGTATCAGGAGGACCAGGAACCGAAACAATTACTTCATATGCTACTCCTTTGCCTAGTGGATTTTTTGGTGTAGGAACAGCGGCTATAGGAAGTACATTTTTAATAGGATCTTATACAGTTTTACCAATATTAAATTGGAATTACAGAACACATAAATCAAATACATTATTAGGAAATGTTCAAACAGGAAGAAAATCTAAAAAATATTTTAAATACCATACTTATGAAACTCAAGGTTCATCTGTTGTTTTAGGATAACTATAATTATTATAAAATATAAAATATGTTTATACAATCGTTTTATCAACCCTCAAGAAGCTTAGCAGATAGACTATTTAATGCAGAATTTGATGATGCATTAGTAGATCAAGCTCCCTGGAAATATCCAAGATATGAAGGAAGTAAACTTTTTGCTAAAAAAATCAACCACTATACAGAACCTGAATTTGGAATTTCATGTGGTATTGGATGTGCTTCTATAGTAGGGAATGAAATGACAAATTATAATCCAGGAGTTGGTTCAATGGTAATAGGAGGAGGAGCAGGTGGTATAACTACATTTACAGTAGGAGGATATTTATTAAGTGTAGGACTTTCTACTCAACCAGAAGCAACAGGTAATCCAGGGACTTTTGCTATAGAAGCATATTCAGGAAAACAACATTGGAAAGGAGATAGTATACACCCTGGGGGGTTGAGTCCAATTATAAAAAATGAAACAACAGCTGTTTATATAGTAGATACAGTTATAGGAGGAGAAGAAGACCCTCAGTTTGCTACTATTAAAAATCATTCTTATCTTAGTATAAATAAAATATTACTTATTAATCCTAATAATGATGCAACTCAATTATTAGAAAAATCATCAGAACCTTATGAAGCTTTTCATGGGTTTGTTACATCTGATTTCCCTACAGGAGGAAGTTTTACAGCTAAAATAATAGATGAATCTATATCTCATAATTTAAAAGGACCTAACCAATATAAGGTTAAAATGAATAAAGGATTCTTATTAAAAGCTTTTGAGTTTAAATATGCTGAATCAGCACCCCAATTTACAGAAGACAATTCAATGTTTTTATATAGACAAGGAACAACTCAAAAAAATACAGTTATAGATGGAACTCCTCAAGGAGGGGTTCCTCAAGAAGCTAATGGAGATTTTGTAAGGTTTACATATGGTTTAATATCATTAAAAGAAGGTTCAGGTACTCATCCTGTATTAGGTACTCCTCTTAATAGTACAAATCAACTCGGTCACCATTTACAAAGAGAAAATATAGGTCCTTCATTTATATCTTCTTCAATTATAGAAAATAAATTTACTACTCAATATTATAGTGGTAGTTTTGGTCTTATAAATGAACCTCCTCAACCACAAGGAGAAGATTTAGGAGATATATTAAAAACCTCAGGACTAGGTTCAGCAAGTAGATTTATAGGATTAAATTCTTTAAAATTCTTAAAAAACAACAATACAGACCCTTTATTATCAGAACAAGAAAAAACAGAATTACATATAACATTTTTTCAAGGTACTAAAGATTTTAGTTTATCTGAAGAAGATCTTAGAGGTCAAGCTTTAGGTTTAGGTTCAGGAAGTAAAAATGATGAAAGAAGTATAAGTACTTTTGAAATAGATGCAAATCAAGATGATTTAGATGTAGGAGGTATATGTAATAATTATTTGCCAAGAAATCATGAAATAAGATTAAAAGGAAAAAATGATGACAGATTTTTACCTAAATCTCATACTTTTGAAGATAATTGGAATGTTGGATTTATAACTTCTTCAGCTGAAATTGGTGGAGGGTGTGTAGCAATAGGTGAACATTTACCAATAGATACAAGTACACAACTTCAATATGGTTTAAGTATAGATCAAGTAGAAAATGCAGAAGTATATGTACAAGGAGGAGCATTAGGACAAATTGGATATATTGGTTTTAATTCAGCAAGTAATACAAATAATTATGCTGATTCTATAGAAACTTTTATGTCAGCTAGCAATTATTATTCTGGTTCTTTTAGCTATGAATTATCATGGTTAGATAAAGACCACACATTAATAACAAATTTAAATAAAAGTGAAGAATTATTTAATGGTATAGGAACTAAAGGGTTAGTACTTATTCCAGAATATGCTCATCCTCAAATAAAAAACAACATAAGTTTTTATTTACAACAAGCAGGAATATTAGGTTCTTCACCAAGTGCACAAGTACAATCAACAAATGATGGATAAAAATTATTATTTCTTAAAAAGACTTATATTTATAACAAAATAACAAAACAATGGGATATTTAGACAACAGCAGCATCACAGTAGATGCTATTTTAACAAAACGAGGACGTGAATTATTATCACGTAATGATGGTAGTTTTAAAATTACTCAATTTGCTTTAGGTGACGATGAAATAGACTACACTTTATTTAACGAAAATCACCCTAATGGAACTCAATACGCCTCAGAAGCTATTGAAAACATGCCTTTAATTGAAGCTATTCCTGATGGGAGTAATATGATGAAATCACAGTTAATTACTCTAGCTAGAGGAAAATCATTATTACCTTACATTACAGTGCCTGGAATTACTAATGATACTATTACTTTAACAAAAGGAAGTGCTGGTGTATCATTTTCTCCTACAACTCATAATATGACTAATGCTACAACAGCTGCAGGTGCTGAAAGTGGAGGGTATAAATTTACAATAGTTAATTTTAACTATTTATCATCTATAACAACTCCACAAGATCAAGGAACTCCAGGAGAATTAAGTACTTATGGGGGGTCAGAGGCTATAGCAGAACATGTAACAGGAGTTTCCGCTGAATTAGTTGCAACTGATGATGATGCTTTATTCCCTACATCAACAACTTCGTTAACAACAACTTTAATTATTGAAGGTATGACAACAGGAGCAAGAAAAACCCTTCAAGTAGTAGTAAATAAAACATAAATAAAAAGAACAAATGAGTTTATCACCTTTTAATCAGGCCACAGATGTAGTAGATTTGGGTCCTCAAACCCTAATAACATCAACTTGGTCAAACAACACTAATGATATAAACGTATTAACAAGTTATACTGCTTCACTACAAGGAGGAGATGATGGAATGACTTCACCTACAAGTTCAGGTTTATTTTATATTGATGTATATAATACAATAACAAGTTCGGTCGATGCTGAAGTTCAATTTTCTGTAGCCTACGGTAACCATAAAGGATCAGGATCTCCTGATTTCACAAATGATACAGGTTCTTTTGGTATAGGGGCTTCTAGAGTAATATATGGTCAATATAGAAATTTAGTTTTTGAAAATGAAACTTCAAAATTTCAATTTGGAGATCACACACCAGATGGTATTTATATAATTAATGTAAATAGAGCTAGATATAAACAAAGATTATCTCCTGGATCTTTAAATTTACATATACAACATTCAGGAATGCATGGAACTGGTAGTAGTGGAGGTGGTGATTGGGGAGGTACAATCCATTTAACAGATGATAGTGTTTCTCGTGGGGCTACAGTTACTAACCCTAATTATGTAGGTAATGAATTAGGTGGTTATTATAATTTAGTATCAGGTTCTGGAGGAACTATGAGTGGTTCTAATTCTAATCAATTAGTTATAGGTTCTAATGGTAGTTCTTCTTGTTATGGTTATTTTTATCCAAATGCTGGTCTTATAATAATAAATGGAGATGCTGTTAGTCGTTCTTTTGGAACTGATAATGATGGATCAGGAGTAGGTACTGCAAACCATTTTAACAATGGTAATCAAACTGTTTATGATAAACCCCATCAAAAATTCTTTGATGCAATAGTAAATGGTGGTACTTTTATAGTAGATACAGAAGAACAAATAAATAGTAAATTTTATTTTGTTAGAGCAAGAAACTCAGAATTTAACTATACTAACAATGAATCATTTACGGATGATGATAATAGAATTTTACATAGTACTATGCAGTATAATCCTAAAGTATTTATAACTACTGTTGGTCTATATAATAATGCAGCAGAATTAGTTGCTGTTGCAAAACTAAGTCAACCAGTTGCTAAAGATTTTACAAAAGAGGCACTTATAAGAGTTAAATTAGACTACTAAAATGTTATTTGAATGGCAACAGTCTATAAACAATTTACGGCTCAAGATATAGCACTAATTCCATTTAACGCTCATAAACAGTACGATTTTAATTCATCTACAGCAGCATCAAATTCAGCTTCTTTTTATAGTACAAGATGGACATCAGAGTCTATAGACATTTATAGTAGTGGAAGCGCTTCAGCTGATGCTAGTGCTAATACAATTAAATATAATCAAATAGATAAATTATATTATAGAAACTATTTTACTCAACTTCATGATAAATTAGGGCCTATAGAATTTATAAAACAACCTAGAAATTTATATGAAAAAGCAAATATACTTTCTATTCCTATGGGATTATATGGTAATGAAATAAAACCAGGTTCTTTTTATTTATCTTCAAGTACTTTTGATATTATAGATGATAGATATGGTAATTTAATGATTAGTGGATCCGATACAGGCAGTTACCCAAGTAATATAAATGAAAATGTTTTTAGACTAGATCCTATAAAGGGATTTAAAAAATATGATTTAGGAGTTTATGAAGGATATGCTGTAGTATCATTATCAGATTTAACTACTTCTCCTTTTAATTATGAAAAACACTTTTATAGAAAAGGAACAAGAATACCTAATTTTTCTACAACATATTCAAGTTTTTCTCAACTTCCTATAGGATTCTACCCTAAAGATTATGACGATAGTTTTTTTAGAAACAGTATAAATTATACTAATGTAACCTTTAATACTTCTTCTTTAGGATCTACATCACATAAATTTCCTAAAATAAATTTTAATGGAGCTTCAGGTTCTTTAATTTCATCCTCCCATGCAGAAAAATTTAATTTTAATGGAGATGAAGATTTTTCAATATCATTTTGGATAAAACCAAAAGGAATTAAAACAACCTCTGATGGTATAGAATTTGGTGCACAAATAGAAAATGGATTTGTTGTAGGAGATTATAGTCAATACTTAGTCGATAATAAAAAAAGATATATTTTATCAAAAAGTAGAATAAAAACAATCCACCCAACATATAACATTGAAACTAGTCAAGATCCTTTAGAAGCAAATTCTGAAATACAATTTCCTTATGAAATATATATGCAAAGTAGTTCTTTATTTTTTAATATGTCAGATGGAAATGAAGTTAAATCTACTACTACTCAAATAACAGGAGTATATGGCAATAATTTTCAACCTGTACATATATTTTGTCAAAATTCAGGTTCTATTATGCAGCTTTATAAAAATGGAACTTTAGTAGATTCTACTACTATATCTTTTAAAGACCAAACTAGAAACACATCTAATCTTTATATAGGAACAAGTGGAGGTAATTTAACTATTGATCAAAGTGGGGGAGTTGGAAGTTCAGCTATAGAAGGAGGATTTGTTGTTCAAAATTATGTAAATAGTACACAAACATTTCATAGACATTTTAATGGTGATTTAAATAACATTAATATATGGAGTAGAGCTTATAATACTGCAACAATAACAAATATATCAGAAAGTATAAATGCTTCCCCTTATATAGGAAATTTATTTTATAAAAATGGATTTGCAACAATAACCCATCCTTCTTATTATACAGCTTTAAATACAGTAGGAGTAGGAGAAATGACTGTAGGAGGTAATCCCAATAATGTAACTTTTGAAGTAGGTGCAAATTTACCAGGTGATATAAATACGTTACAATTTCAAGGAACCCATTTAATTTATGAAAATGAATATCAATGCACAGTACAAGAACATGAATTTAATGATACAACAAATTTATCAGCAAGAAAATTCAAATCAACAACTAGTCATCAATTAGCAGATTTTACAACAAGTTCATTATTTAGACCTCATATTACTTCTGTAGGACTTTATAATGATGATAACGAATTGTTAGTAATAGGCAAATTAAGCCAACCTATAAAATCTTCAAACGAAACAGACACTACATTTGTTTTAAGATGGGATACTTAAGTTTGCGTTTTCTTTTTTAGGTGTATATGTATAATAGAGAAATAAAAAGTTATAACTAATAAAAAATAAATTTTAAAAACATGGCAGTAAAATTAAACTCAGAATTAGCCGCTTTTTTCCAAACAGGAGACCAGCCTTCAGAAGCTGAATTCGGTCATTTAATAGACAGTGTATTACCAGCACCAGTAGAACTACCAACATCAGATGCAACTTTAACAAAAGCAACTTATCAAGGTAGAACTCTTATCGCTAGTGATGTAGGTTCAAATACAGAATACACTATAGAAGCACCAGCAGCAGCAGGAGAATGGTATAAATTCGTTTATGCAGGAGGGGCTACAGATGCACAAGATCACATATTCACTGT
>MDSZ01056488.1_pt1 | contig 14285 bp, 19 predicted proteins | sample 811201 | NCBI WGS metagenome assembly MDSZ01 (sample SAMN05326647, study PRJNA326480) | marine metagenome | isolation source: seawater | place: Indian Ocean: North | collected 2010
CTAAGAGATAAGACAACAGAAGAACAGTTTTCTGAATTGATGCAGTCTGTTAAAGAGTTTGGCGAACCCGGATTTGTATTTTCAGATTCTACAGAGCTAATAGTAAATCCCTGTGTTGAGATTGGCATGTGGCCTGTAGACGAAACAACAGGCAAGAGTGGGTGGCAGGCTTGTAATCTTAGTACAATTAATTGTGCAAAGATAAAGACAGAAGAAGATTTTCTTGAGGCGTGTAAAGCCGCTTCAATCATAGGTTCTCTTCAAGCTGGGTTCGCTTCTTTTCCTTACTTAGGAGAGACTAGTGAGAACATAGTAAAAAGAGAGGCTTTGCTTGGAGTGTCCATGACTGGCATCATGGAGCAACATGAAATATGTCTAAGTCCTGAAGTACAAAAAGCCGGAGCTAAGATAGTTAAAGATGAAAATAAAAGAATTACTAAAATCATTGGAATCAACCAAGCTGCTAGGACTACTTGTATCAAACCTGAAGGCACTAGCAGTTGCGTTCTTGGGACTAGTTCTGGTATTCATCCTCATCATGCCAAGCGCTATATTAGACGTGTTCAAGCTAATAAAATGGAACCGATCTACAACTACTTCAGAGAAATAAACCCAAGAGCTTGTGAAGAATCTGTATGGTCAAATAATGACAGTGATGATGTTGTAGCTTTTTGTATAGAGGTTCCTGCTGGAGCAAAAACAAAGAATCAAGTTGGTGCTATTGATTTGCTTAGCCATGTAAAGAGTACACAACAAAGCTGGGTAATACCCGGAACTAATAAGAAACTTTGTACACAACCTTGGTTGGTTCATAACGTATCTAATACAATTAACGTAAAACCAGACGAATGGGAAGAGGTAGAAAAATTTATCTACAAAAATAGAAAGTTTTTCTGTGGTATTTCTTTATTGCCAATTACTGGAGATAAGGATTATCCTCAAGCACCATTTACTGCAATCTACTTACCAACAGAGCAGGTTCGTCACTATGGGGACGCATCCTTGTTTGTTAGCGGTCTTATAGAAGTTGCTCTTAACTTATGGGAAGATAACCTATGGGCAGCGTGTGACTCGCTCCTCGGTGTTGGAGCCAAAATAAAAGGCAACGGAAAAAAAGAATGGTCTGATAGATGCAAGAAGTTTGCAGAAAAGTATTTTGAAGGCGACCTAAGAAAACTAACATACTGCATGAAAGATGTTTACAACTGGAAAGAGTGGGTTGATTTAAACAGAGAGTACACCTCTGTAGATTACACAACCGTTATAGAGGAAGAAAACAACGTTAAGCCAGAACAGGAATGGGCTTGCGCTGGAGGGAAATGTGATATTATTTAGGATTAGTTATGACCAACTATAATTTTTTTGAAACCAAACTACTTCACGACTCAGCTAAAAATCCTACTAAAGGCCATACTGATGATGCTGGATGGGATTTATATTCCTCTGAATCTGTTAGTATACCGGCTGGAGCTACAGTATTAGTATCAACTGGTGTAGCTATGGCTATTCCTAATCGCTATGTAGGTCTAATATGGGATAGGTCTTCTATGGGTGTAAAAGGCATACATAGACACGCTGGTGTTATAGATTCTGGATACAGAGGCGAAGTAAAAGTATGCTTACATAATACAACAAATGAAACCTATCATATAGAAAGAGGAGATAGAATAGCTCAACTTTTAATACAAGAGGTTCCTGTATTTAGACAGCATGTAGTAGATGAACTAGACGCTACAAAGAGAGGCGATGGAGGTTTTGGTTCTACAGGTAAATAAATGCCAAGAAGAAAAAAAGAAGAAACTGGACAACAAACAAAACGAAGAAAAGCACTAAAGCCAAAAACTAAAAATCAAGAAGATTACGTAAGGGCTATAAGTGCTAATGAGGTATGTTTTTGTACAGGCCCAGCAGGAACAGGAAAAACAGCGGTAGCAGTTGGTTTAGCTTGTGACTATCTCTTAGATAAGAGGGTGGAAAAAATAATTGTGACTAGGCCAGTCATCGAATCTGGCAGAGGGTTAGGTTTTTTGCCCGGAACCTTTGAAGAAAAAATACATCCTTATCTTGTGCCTGTATTAGAAGAAATGCAATATAGGCTAAACACTAATAGAGTTCAAGCATATAGAGAAGAAGGTAGAATTGAAGTAGTACCTTTGGAATATATGAGAGGGCGAAATTTCCATAATTGCTTTATGATATTAGATGAAGCTCAAAACGCCACCTTTGAACAATTAAAAATGTTCATAACTAGAATTGGCTGGGATTCTAAAGCCGTTATAAATGGCGACATCGACCAGACAGATCTTTTAGCTAAAGACAGAGGCGGCTTGGAAGAGTTTTTGGAACGTCTTGAAGATGTTGTTGGTGTTGGAATGGCAGAATTAACTGACGAGGACATCATCAGAAATCCAATAATTTCCAAAGTTTTGAACGCTCTTTACGATTAGAGTTTGACGCTTTTTATTTTCGTGATAAAATATAAGAGGATACGATGCCAACCTACGATTATTCTTGCAGATCATGTGGAAAAGTCTTTGAACAAACTCATGGGTTCAACGACTCTCCTTCCCCTTGCGTTTGTGGAAGCTCAGACTTATCTATAATCATTCATCCTCCTACAGTTTTTGTTAAAGGCGAAGCTACCACCATTGGTCAGCTCTCTGAAAGAAACACTAAGCAGATGGGAAGATATGAGCTTGAAGATAAACGCAGAGAGCAAAACAAAGGAAACAACAAAAAGAAAAAGGATACTAGCTGGTATCAAAAAACTGGTTCTGCATCAGCCTCTGAAATTAAAAAAATGACACCTCAACAAAAAGCTAACTACATACAAAAGGGTAAAAAATGACTGAGGAAAGAGTCAGAAAGCCCAAAGTCAACGATCTTGGACAGCACGAAATATTATGCGCAGATTGCGAACAAGTCCTCCTAATAATGATGCAAACAGAAGAGAGTGACAAGGTAAACAAAATCAAGGTTACAAATTGTCCAAAATGCGGAGGCGAAAGCTGGGTAAATTCTCTAGTTGGTAAATACTTCATGGCTCAAGCTGACGGTATGGTTATTAGAGAAATGGATTTTGACGAGGAAACAAATATTATGAAAGTGAGAATGATGTAATGGATGCTTCAGAATTTATACAAGACAGTAATCTAGAATACTCCTATTTTGGAAAAGATGGAAATACCACAGAACAAAGGAGATTATCCCTAGCCTACTATATAGAGGAAGACGGAACAGTAGGGCAGCGTTTTGTAAAGTTCTACAGGGGTAGCATCTTTGATCCATACGGAATGGATGCAAATAGAGCAAACTCAAATTCTTCCAACGAGTCTTCGTTCATGGGAGAATTTAGAAAGGTAAACGAGAAGACATTCAAATTCTACATAGATTACCTAAAGACTCGACAAAGAAACAAATTAGTTTGGGCTGAAAGGGAATACATCAATGTCTAAAAAAGGCAAGCTTACTAAGATAGAAAAATTCTATATAGAAAACAATAAGGGTAAGACCCTCGAAAATATAGCAAAAGATCTAGACAGAACTTTAGATTCTGTTAAAAAATATGCTGACTCCATAAATGACACAGAGCATGTTACCAACACTAGAGAAGACGAAGAGCAATCTAGCGTAAGCGATCTTATGGGAAGAAAAGAAAAAAGAGGAGTTACAATAATGACTCAAGCTGCTTCGGAACTGTCTGATGAGACAAGACCTAGCAGGAAGCAGAAATCAACTAGGTATAAAGATTCTATTTTTGTAATAAGAAAAGAAGATGAGTAACGTATCTAAATCAATTAATGGTTATGTCAATGTATACGCAGACTCTAATCCTATATGGATAGCTGAGCTTAGTAACGGTGAGATGATTTACCAAGATGATGGCAAACCGGATTGTTATCCAGAAAGTGCTTGGCTTAGACTTAAAGAATACTGCGAGCAAAATGACTTATCAATAAAATCAATATCTGTGAAAAACAGATCAATTCAAAAACAAATCGTCTCAGATGCAGACTCTTTTACTTTCTGCAAAAGCGCAGGAGCATTAATGTTTGGTGGGCAAACTAGCCACTCTTTTGTTTTTGGTTATGTTAATGACGGAGTATACAGAACCAAAAAAGTCAACCTGCCTGAAATGATAGTAGACCGTCCTGAAAAAAGAAATATTGAAGATTATAAAGATTTGATTATAAGGGGTTCTGGGAAAGTTGAGCTACAAACATAAAACAACTGGTCAAGATTGTAATGCTGCTGAATACATAGCAGAAATGGTTTGTTTAAGAAAAGCTGAATCAGAAAATGTCGGTAGACCGGCATATGCTTTATGGAACACAGAAAAGTGGAAAAGGCAATTTAGAAGCCAAATATCAAAGGCTTACCAGCTTTTAAAAAAGTACAGCGACAAAGCCATAATTAACGCTCTGAATTCTTATAAAGGTAAAAGTATTTACTCTTTACGTGTTAAATTTCTTGAACCAATTATAAAATCTGAACAAAACAAATTAAACAAAATTGAAACGTATAGGAAACCCGCAAAGGAATACGAAGACTTTACGGACTCTAAACCTAGAAAACAATACGGAAAAAAAAGTCAACTCAACTTCTTGAGGGATTTAGATGGCGAAAAAAAAGACAATGAGTAGTAGTGACATTGCCACAGTAAACAAGCAAATCATAAAAGACTTTGGTGATGTTGTAAGAACTGGTAACGAACTTTTCGATGATATAAAAGATAGGAAGTTGTTGCCAATTAGTCCAGCCATAGATTATGCGATAGGTGGCGGAATACAAGAGGGTAGTCTAGTACAACTCGCTGGCAAACCAAAGAGTGGAAAGACAACAACTGCTATTCAGTTTGCGGCTAATTGCCAAAAAGAAGAAAACGGCTCTAGACCAATAATTTATTTTGATGTAGAGGCTCGTGTTGGTAGAAACCAGCTAGAAGGCATAGAAGGTTTAGACAGGGACAATATCCACTTCATCATCCCTCAAGACGGCGTTCTTGCTGCTGAGGATGACTTTAGAATTATGGAACACTACATTAAGAATGTTAAAAACTGTGTAGTGATAATTGATTCTGTTTCAACTATGGCCTCAAGAGACGAACTTGATTACAAGTTTGACAAACAGTTTAGAAACCCTGTGATGAAGATGATGTCTTCTTTTACTAAAAAGATAGCACACATACTTCCACAACAGAGAGCTGTTGTGATTTCTATAAATCATATAATCGCTGACTCTAATCCTCATACCAGATCAACCACTATGGTTGATGGTGGGAACAAGTTAAAGTATGCAGCAAATTATATATTACACATCACGCACACTAGACCTTGGGAAGAGAGCAACGAAATAGTAGGTCAAGAGGTCAATTGGAAAGTGGTAACATCACACGCAGGAGGCTTTCCAAATACTCCTGTTACCAGCTATCTCAGGTATGGTAAAGGTCTTGACTGGAGAAAAGAACTAGTAGACCAATGCTGTGAAATACCACCACTAATTGAAAAAGCTGGAGCTTGGTATTATCTAAATTTTGTTAAAAATGAGGGTGAAGAAAGAGGGCCAAGTTGTCAAGGTTATAAGAAGTGCGTAGACTACCTAAACGAAAATAACCTTTGGGAAAAACTGAAGAAAGAACATAAAGAAATATTCGGATGAAAGTAAATGGATTTGACGGTCGAGAAAGGTCTATCAACTTTTCCAAGTATTACGTCTATGGCGACGACACTCGCCACAAATCTAAACTTCATATAAAAGCAAAAAAAATCTTGCGGGAAGTCTTTCCATATGATAGTATATATGAAGAGGTGTCTCTTCCCGGCTCAAACAAAGGGTCTTCAAGCATCCTCCGCGCGGATTTCTTTATCCCAAACCAAAATTTGGTTATAGAAGTTCACGGCCAACAACACTACGAGTTTACTGTTCATTTTCACAAGAGTAAGCTCGATTTTTTTAGGTCACAAGCCAGAGATAAAAACAAAGAAAACTGGTGTGAGCTAAACTCTATTCGTTTTGTAGCACTAAAATATTCGGAGTCTGAGAATGAGTGGAGAGAATCCCTACTCAATAAATGATTTGAACCAATTGGATGAGTATCTTAAAAGATACACAGAGGAAGAGGGTTTATATCATGCAGAAATAAACGAAGAAGTAAAAACAATACTGGACTTTAAAGCTGAAGACCTAAAGGCATTAAGTGCATCAGATCTTTATATTGCATCATGTTTGGTAACTAGTTATACAACCTACATAACCTCTAGACTAGGCTACCATCAGTCTATATTCAAATGGTGCAAAGATACTATAAAAAGAATTGTTGCTAAAAATTCAGATCAATATGATAAGTATACTAAGTATGAACAGAAGGTTGAGCTTATAATACTGTCTGATGACTTTGCTCTTAAAGTTGATAAGGCTAGAAGATTTGCTGAGTATAAGGTTTTTATGATAAAAGAAAAGTTGGAAGATCTCAGGTCTTACAGCGATAGACTTGAGAGACTAGGAAGGATAAGAAACTATGACACCTCTAGATAAAATCAAAAAAGGAATTTTGAACAATGATATGGAAGAAGTTATTGACGGATATGAAAGCCTCACTGGAGAAAGAGTCACAAGAAAAGAGGCAGAAGAAATCAAAAGCGAAAAAGTGCCAGAACAAGTGCGGGAAGTGTCAGAAGAAAAAGTAAATAAGTATGAGGACTTTACAGCACCTGTAAGAAGAGAATCATCTGAAAAATCAAAATACACAAAGAAAGAAAAAATCAAAGTAGGAAAAAATACTTTTGTAGACACAGGTGAGGATCATAAAACCACAGCCGATTCCACTCCAGACTATGTTCCAACCCCACGAAACAGACGACCAGTAGAGAAAGTAAAAGTAAGATGTCATGTCTGTGGCGCTGAGGATGAAGTGAATGAGGGTACGGTTTATGGAGCTTTTTATCGTTGCGGTAGATGCGTGGGTGGGTAATGAAAGAAGAAAAAATATGCAGTGTAGCTTCTGAAAGAGCTGTACTAGCCGGTATGCTTAAGCATGGGGCTGATGCCTTTATTGATGTAGATGGAATTATTGATGTAGGATGTTTTGTATTTGAAGAAAACGCAATAGTTTATCAGTGCTTAAAGCACGTTCTTGAGAATAGCTCGGTGGCTGACTTGCCTTCTGTTTTAAGTGCTGCTCAAAGTTTGAATCTTGACTCTGCTTTTAGAGATAAAGTGCCTAACAATTACATTAAGGCATTAACGAATTTTGATATTAATCTAGAGAATGTTAGAAATCATGGGGCAAAGTTAAGAAGGCTACAGGTAGCTAGAGACATTAGACTTAGAGCTAGAAAAGTAATATCAGATATATCTGATGTCACAGGCGATGAAACAATAGATAAGCTTATCAGTATAGGTGAATCGCCGTTTTTTGAGTTATCGACAACATTGAATAGCTCTGTGCAGGACAAACCTGTGTCTCTTGGTGATGGTGTAGACGAATACATAAAGTATCTCACAGAAAACAAATGTGACATGCTGGGTATTAGTAGTGGCTATAAAAGATTTGACTCTGCTATTGGAGGCGGTTTTCGTCGCAAGTGTGTGGACTTAATTGCTGCTAGACCAAAGACTGGTAAAAGTATGCTGGCCGATAATATCGGCTTTCATATAGCGGCTAATTTGAATATACCAGTGTTGATATTAGACACTGAAATGTCAAAAGAAGATCATATGAATAGACTTTTATCAAAGTTTAGCTCTATACCTATCAATGATATTGCAACTGGTAAATTTTCAGAAAGCAGTGCTGGTAAAGAAAAAGTTGATCAAGCTGCGGCTAAATTTAGTGAAGCGCCTTTAGACTATATACCAATTGCTGGTAAGCCTTTTGAAGAAACTTTGTCTATCATGCGTCGATGGGTAGTTAAGAATGTTGGGTTTGATGAAAATGGCAGAACTAACGACTGTATGATAATATATGATTATTTGAAATTGATGCACTCTGCAAGCATAAGTGACGGCATGAAGGAATTTCAGGTTTTAGGTTTTCAAATAACCCAACTTCACAACTTCACAGTTCAGTACGATGTACCTTGTCTTAGCTTTGTCCAGCTAAACAGAGACGGAATAAGTAAAGAGTCTACAGATGTTGTTAGCGGCTCTGATCGCCTTGTTTGGCTTTGCTCAAGCTTCTCTATCTTTAAAAACAAGTCTGATGAAGAAATAGCTGAAGACGGAGGTAAAAGCGGAAACAGAAAGCTTATACCTATAGTTGCTAGACATGGCGGAGGCTTAAGCGATGACTATGACTACATCAATATGAATATGCGTGGCGAAATAGCTACGATAGATGAGGGTAAAACAAAAAGCGAATTGCTTAAGTCTGGTGACAAAGAGCAAGATGGTTTTGACAATGTTGTTGAGAAGAAAGAGCAGTTTAGCTTTGACGCTTCTGACCTATCAGAGGAGCAACCTTTTTAATGGATCAAAAATACATAGCACAAATTTCTGAAGCGCTTGGTCACCAAATGAGAGAACTTCTTGTTCACTTTGATGTTGCGTTTGAAGATCAGGATAATTTGTTAGTTAGCGTTTGCCCTATTCATGATGGTGCAGACAACCCGACTGCTTTTACTATTGATTTGGAGGAAGGTGAATATTTTGGCTACTGGAGATGCTGGACAAAATCCTGTGAAAAGGATTGGTTGCACAGTCCTGTCGGTTTGGTAAGAGCTTTACTATCAAAACAAAGAGGCAAAAAAGTCACATTTAATGAAGCTATTAGGTTTTGTCTCAACTTCATAAAGATGGATAAAAAAGAGCTTCATGAAAAAGCTAAGAACACAGACTTTAGCACAAACAGACCTAAAAGAAAAGCTATATCTGTACCAAGAGACGTTGTAAGAAAAAGCCTTGTAAGACCTGTTATGTATTATGTAAACAGAGGTTATAGCGAAAAGGTTTTAGATGAATTTGATGTTGGTGCTTGCTGGGAAAAAGGCAAGCCTATGTACGGCAGAGCTGTTGCCCCAGTTTACGACGAAGATAATAATATGATAGGTTGCGTTGGAAGAGTAATGCATGAAGACTATAATGGTCACAAATGGATTAATTCCAAAAACTTTAACTGCGGTTCATATCTTTATGGATATTGGCTATCTGCAAAACATATAAGAGAAACGAAAACTGTTGTAATTGTAGAAGGCCAAGGAGATGTCTGGAGACTCTGGGAGGCCGGTATAAAAAATGTTGTTGGAATCTTTGGATCTAGTTTAAGTGATGCACAATGTAGAACTTTAGAAACTTCAGGTGCTTTAAGTATAGTTATACTAACAGATAATGACGAAGCCGGACTCAAGGCCAAAAAATCTATTAGGCAAAAATGCGATAGACTCTTTAATATAATAGAGCCTGTGTTTGACAAGAACGATATCGGTGACATGTCTATAGAAGAAATAAACGAAACAATTAAACCTCAGATACAAGGTTATGCAAATGTCTAGAATACTTGGCATATCAGGAGCTAAACAAAGCGGCAAAAGCACATCCATGAAATTTTTGCATGGTTATCAACTTCGCTTTTATGATGTTATTGAAAAGTTTTTGATGGATGAGAACGGTGACATTTTTGTAAATGCAAAAATGATAAACGAAAGCGGAGAAGAAGAAGACACTGTAGCAATACTAGATGTAGAAAGAAGAGATCCAGAATTTTTAGAATGGGCTTCTACCAGCATATGGCCTTTTATCAAATGCTACAGCTTTGCAGACCCCTTGAAAATGATTGCCATACAACTGTTCGGACTGACAGAAGAGCAGTGTTTTGGAACAGACGAAGATAAGAACACTCCTGTGAATTTGAAGTGGGAAGATATGCCTGTTGGCTATTATGGCACTGAGTCAGAACTTGGCAAAGGGTTTATGACCGCTAGAGAATTTTTACAGTACTTTGGAACAAATATTTGTAGACAAATGAAAGCAAATGTTTGGACTGAAGCTTGCGTAAACAGAATGCTTGCAGAATCTCCAGAGATAGCTATTGTTCCTGATGTTAGATTTCCAAACGAAGTTGAAGCCATACAAAAAGCCGGAGGTAAAGTAATACGCTTAACCCGACGACCTTTTGATGATGCTCATTCAAGCGAGACAGCTTTGGATGATTATGATGGTTTTGACTATGTTCTAGATAACTCTGAATTGAGTATCGACGAAACTAACCGAAAACTTTTGGAAGTTATGAAAGAGTGGCAATGGCTCAAAACAAAATAATAAGAATACCTTGGGATGACAGGATGGTAACTCGCGCTCAAAAAAAGGCTAAGAGCTTGGGTAAAATCAATAACTCGATATTAAAAGGCGGCGGAAATGCTGCTGGTTACTTAGGAGAAGAAGCTGTAGCCGCTTATATCAAAGCAAAAATAACGAGTTGTGACGAAGGTCGTGACAAGTATGACTATGACATAACAACCCAAGACGGTCGTTGTATAGAAGTTAAAACAAAAAGAAGAACTGTCTCTTGTATCGACAGGAAAGGCAATGATATCGGTCATTATGAAGTATCAGTTGCTAAAACTAGCGTGCATCAAAGACCAGACCTGTATATTTTTGTAAGTATTGAGTTTGAAGATGTCAGAAAAGTCAACGGTAAGAAGTTGTATTATGGCATAAGAAATATTGAAATCTTAGGGCAGGCAGAGCCTGAAGACTATTTTGCTAAAGCTAAGCTAATGAGAAAAGACGACGTTGATCAATCAAATGGTTTTGTAACACTTGTAGACATGTATAATCTGCCTATATCAGAATTGGAACCATTGGATGATAGTCTGTTACCACAGAAGCAGTAGTATCGGAACTTTAGAATTTTGTGAGCAAAAATACTTTTTGCAATACAATCTATCGTTAAAAGATAAAACCAATAAAAAAGCCTTAATGGGTACTATTACCCATAAGGTCATGCAAACTCTTGGAGACAAGAAGGTTGCCATGAATAAAGGTTTAGATATTGTTGAGGATGAAGAGACAGGAAAAAATCTAACGCTAGAAGAATGTGATGATTTAAAGCTACTTAATGACATTGCATTTGACTATTACACCGAGGCATTTCCCGAGGTCAACATCACTGATGCTGACCGAAGGACTTGCTTGAGGTGGGCAGAGAAAGCTGTAGCCTACAAAGATGGCATGTTTGATCCTAGAAATCAGGACGTACATGCCACAGAACTCTTCTTTGATATTGAGATTGATAAACCTTGGGCAAAATATAAATATCTTGTAGGTGACGAAGTTATAGAAGGCAACCTTTCTATAAAAGGAACGGTAGACCTAATCATAGATAATGGAAACAACTTCTATGAAATACTAGACTATAAAACCGGCAAGAGAATCAACTGGGCAACAGGTGAAGAAAAAACATATGACAAGCTACAGAAAGATACCCAACTTCTTCTTTACTATTATGCCTTAAGGAATATGTACCCAGAAGCAGAATTTTCTGTCAGTATTTATTATATAAATGATGGCGGAGTCTTCTCGATGGTATTTGATGATAATGATTATTATAAAGCAGAGAATATACTAAGGAAAAAGTTTGAGTATATACGGGATGTCGAACATCCTAAACTACTGTCAAAACATAATAGTCACTGGAAATGTCAAAAGCTTTGCAGATTCAGTAGCCCTTACAAAGAGGGTGCAGATAGAAGTATCTGTCAATATTTGAGCGATTACGTCAAACAGCACGGCGTAGAAAAAACTGTTGAAAAATATGGAGATGTCTCAAAGGTTTCTACCTACGGTGACGGAGGTGGTAGACTCGCGGACAACGATAAGAAATGAATTGGACACCCTTACACTTACATACGCATTACAGTCTTCTAGATGGCCTCAGTAAGCCCTCACAGGTCGCTGAGCGCTGTTCTAATTTAGGCTATACCTCCTGCGCTATAACTGATCACGGCACTATATCGGGCGCTGTGGCTTTTACACAGGCTATGAAGAAGAAAAACATCAAACCTATACTTGGTTGTGAGTTTTATCTTAGTCAGCAAGATGCAAGCATTAGAAACACAAAGAATAGAAGCCTTAGTCACTTGGTGGTCTTGGCAAAGAACAAGGCTGGATGGGATAAGCTTATTCAAGCTACTTCAAGAAGTAATGATGAAGATTTATTCTATTTCAAACCAAGACTTGATTTAGATAGATTAGCTGAATTTGCCGATGGTAATCTAATTTCTTTTAGCGGCCATCTTGGTAGCGACTTAGCTAATGAGATATTTACAGACCATAAGGCTGCATACAACGCTGAGACTGAAGACGAAGTAAAAAAATACGTTGATCCAAACTGGGTTGAGAGAACAGTAGCTTTAGCAAATCATTATAGGGATATATTTGGTAAAGAAAATTTCCTGATAGAGATTCAAGCTATTGATGAAGAAAATTCTCCGGCGGCAAAGATGGTTGTCCAAGGCTTAAGATACATAGCTAAAAAATACAACTTTCCCACTGTAGCCACAGCAGACTCACACTATCCAGAGAAACAGGATGCAGGAGATCATCTACTTCTTTTGTGCGCCGCTATGAGAACGCCGCTAAGAAAGATTAAAGCTAAGCTAGATAACAAAGAGGATGTTGGCTTTAGTGGATTTATGAAATCTAGCAACTTTCATATTCCTACACTCGAAGAGATACAGGCTGTTAATCGACCTTGGGAAATAGAGAATACTCTTAGTATTGCCGACATGTGTGAAGAATACGATATTCTCGGCAAGCCGATGCTTCCTAAATTCAAATGCCCCGAACAGTTATCAGAAGAGCAACATCTGAGACAACTATGTAGAGAGGGGTGGAGAAATAAATTATCAGGCAGATTAACAGAACCAGAAAAGTTGGAGTATACAGAAAGAGTTAAGAAAGAGCTTGAGGTGATAAGCGATGCCAATCTTTCTGGATACTTTTTAATTGTTAGAGATATAGTTAATAGTGTTAGAGATAACACTTGGATACCCGGACCGGGAAGAGGTTCTGCTGCTGGATGCTTAGTCTCGTATCTTGTTGATATAACACAAGTCGATCCAATTAAGTACGATCTAATCTTTGAAAGATTCTATAACGCTGGGCGTAATACCTCAGACCACGTTTCTCTTCCCGATATTGATATCGACGTTCCTGCTACGAAACGGGATGAAGTGATTGATTATATTCGTGACAAGTACGGAAAAGAAAAGGTTGGGCAAATGGTCACATTTGGGAGACTTCAAGGACGTAGTGCTTTGAAGGAAGTCCTACGCATGAACGAAGCGTGTAGCTACGACGAAATGAATGTTATCACTAAAAGCCTTCCACATGAACATGAAGTCTCCGATCAACTAGCAGAAATGGATGATCCTTCAGTAATAAGATGGACTCTTATGAATCAACCGGAAGTGTTGCGTGATTACTGCCGCATGAATGATGACGGAACTCTTGAAGGAGACTTTGCAAAACGCTTTGAGCAAGCAATGAGAATTGAGGGAACATTCAAGTCTCAGGGTAAACATGCAGCTGGAGTTGTGATATCCTCCCATAATTTGAACGACGTTTGTCCTATGGTAAGGGATAAAAAAGGTTCAGAAAAAATAGCCGGTATGGAAATGAATGATTTAGAATCTATGGGGCATGTAAAGTTTGATATTCTTGGGGTGTCACTATTAGACAAAATTATGGGTGTTAGAGACGAGCTTAATAAGGAGCAAGACGATGGGTAAGACCCATAGAGAAAACTTAAAAGAAAAACTTATAAACGGAAGATACGAATCTTACAAGGGTCTTAGCATTTGCCTAATAAACCGGTTCATTAAAATGGATTTTAGGGGAATAAAGTATCAAGTTCATTCAGACGGAAGAATTAAATTCAGTCAGCTTTACAGTGATGTTGAAGAAGCAATTAGTAAGTATTTTGAAATAAGAAGGAAATTGAGATGAATTATAGAGATATTATTGTTTTCGACTTTGAAACGGGTTCTAGAAACCCGCACAAAACACAGCCAACACAAATAGCTGCGGTTGCAATTCATGGTCGTAAACTGACTGTTCAACCGGGTGGTTATTTTAATAGCGAAATAAGACCAATACTAGATGACGATAAAGCTATCGAGTTAGGATTAGACCCAGTTGAAGATGAAGCTCTTGCCATAACAAGAAAAAATAGAAAAGATTTAGCTAAAGCCCCTCAACCAAAAGCCGTTTGGCAAAAATTCACATCTTTTGTAAACAAGTATAATTTCAAAAAGACTAACTACTATGCCCCTATACCTGCTGGTTAC
>MDSZ01258951.1_pt1 | contig 14284 bp, 15 predicted proteins | sample 811201 | NCBI WGS metagenome assembly MDSZ01 (sample SAMN05326647, study PRJNA326480) | marine metagenome | isolation source: seawater | place: Indian Ocean: North | collected 2010
AAAAACATGAAAATTCTTAATGGCAATTTTAAACGTACGTTTTGTTTTATAGATGATGCTATAAATATGATATTATCTTTAACATATTCAAAAAAGGCTAATAAAAAAATTTTTAATATTGGTATTCAAGAACCTGAAACTAAAATAATCAAAATAGCAAAATTAATTGCAAAGTTAGAAAATAAAAAAATAGTTTTTAAATCAGTTTTGTCAAAGTATGAGTCTCCAATCAGAAGAGCACCAAATACTAAAAAAATGTATAAATTTATAAAAAAAATAAAAACTACAACTTTAATTAACGGATTAAAAAAAACTTTATCGTGGTACAAGGAAAATCAGATAAAATAAACCTTCTAGTTAATTAAATTGCTAAATTCTTTAAGACTCAACTTTTTATAAGCGATATTCCAAATTGTTTTCTTTTTATATTCAAAAAAAAGAAAAATATTATTCTCTTTTCTAAATAAAAAAGGTTCAGATACAATTGAGATTGGCTTACTAATTTTAAAAATATTTTTTTTAATTTTTCTCCATTTAATTAAATTTTCTGAAACTGCAATGTTAATATTTCCATTTACAGCATCTTTCCATGCTGCGTAAAACATGTAATATTTATTGTTATGTTTTATAATAGATGGTGAATAAATGGAAAAAAGTTCATTTTGAAAACTTGATTTAAAACAACTTATTGATTTTATCTTTTTAAATTTATTATTTAAGATCAAGCATCTTATTTCATTTCTATTGTATGAGAAAAAAAGAAATAATTTACCTTTATCTTTAAACACAACAGGTGACTGATATAAATTATTCTTTTTTTTTAAGCCAAATTTTAAAGATTCTTCTTTCCAATCAATATTGTTTTTAGAACTAAAAAACTTTATTTCAGTTTCAATTTTTTTTTGGCCTTCAAGTAAGATATAGTTTTTATTATCTAAATTTATAAAAGCTGGACTCAAATAACTTCTATAAATTTTTTTGGGCTTTGGTTTGATTGATAAATTCTTAATTTTTTTCCATTTTTTTAAATCATTGGATTTAGCAAAATTAATTTCACCATAAAATTTTTTGGGTGATTTTCTATTACAATAAGCTAGAAAATAATTTTTTTTATCAAAGTAAATATGTGGAGATAAATATTTATATTCATCCTTTTCTTGCTTTAGTATTTCTTTTGGATTTTTAATCGAAATTCTTTTCATTTTATCTTAAAATAATTTATACATTATTAATATTAATTTTAAACACAAATGAAAAATATAGGTTTAGTCGACTACGAATTTGGAAATACACAGTCTTTATGTAATGCACTTGATGCTTTAAATTGTAAATTCATTTTGTGTTCTACTCCTGAAAGTTTAGAAAAGTGCTCTCATATTATTTTACCAGGAGTAGGCTCTTTTAATTCAACAATGAGTAGTTTAAAAAAATTGAACTTAATCAATTCTTTGAATAATAGTGTTTTAACGAAAAAAGTATTTTTCTTAGGAATTTGTGTAGGTTTTCAAATAATTTTTTCAGAGGGTTTTGAATTTAAAAACTCTAAAGGCTTAGGCTGGATAAAAGGAAATTGCACAAAAATAGATAATGTTAAAAATAAAGATGTTAAACTTCCACATACGGGTTGGAACGAGGTAGAGTTTCCTAAAGGATCAAAGTTATTTAAGAATATTGATAAAGATAAAAGTTTCTATTTTATACATAGCTTTTGTATCAATAACGTTCCAATTGATAAAGATATTTTACTATCTTATTCAACTTATGGAAATGATTTTGTGTCTTCTGTACAAAAAGATAATATATACGGAGTTCAGTTTCATCCTGAAAAAAGTCAAAAAAACGGTCTTCAATTACTAAAAAACTTTACCAATTTAAATAAAAATGAAAAGTAATTTAAAAACAAGATTAATTCCAATTTTGTTATATAGAGATGGGTTAATTGTAAAAAGCAGACAATTTAAACTTTTTCAAACTGTAGGCAATCCTTTTGCTCAAGTCGCTAGATACAATAAGTGGGATTTAGATGAATTAATTTATCTTAATATTTCCAAAAATAAAAAAATTTTTTATGATAGTGATAGTCAAACTACATCTTCAATAGGCTCTGGAATAGAAATTTTACCCAAAAAAAAAATTGATGTGTATGAATTTGTAAAATTGTTATCAAAAAATTGTTTTATGCCTTTAACTTATGGAGGAGGTATTGATAGTGTAGAAATTGCTAGGAAAATCTTAAAAAGCGGTGCTGATAAAATTTGTATAAATTCACATGCATTTAAAAATAATAAATTTATCACAGATTGTGCGAAAGAATTTGGAAGTCAAGCTGTAATAGTTTCTATAGATTGTAAAAAAAAACTGGATAAAAATATAGTTTTTATAGAGGATGGCAAATTAGATACAGGCATGGATATTCTTGAATGGATACAAAAAGCAGAGGCTTTAGGAGCAGGCGAAATTCTTGTTAATTCAATAGATAATGATGGAGTAGGTAGGGGGTTTGACGAAAATCTGTGCAAGATATCAATAGAAAAAACTAACATTCCTGTTATTATTTGCGGTGGGGCAGGCCAAGCAGAGCATTTTTATGATATTTATAAAAAATTTAAACCACATGCTATGTCTGCTGCTAATATTTTTCAGTTTACTGAAAACAGCTATCAAAATATAAAAACTGAACTTAAAAAAAATAAATTAAATATAAGATGAGATGGTGTAAGAAATGTGTTTATCCTGAAGTTGCAGTCGACTTTACTTTTGATGATCAAGGAGTTTGCTCTGGTTGTTTATCAAAAAGCGATACAAAAAATATTGACTGGGATAAAGAATGGAAAGATTTAGTCAAACTAGTAGAAAAATACAAATCTAAGGATAGCTCAAATTATGATTGCATAATTCCTGTCTCAGGTGGAAAAGATAGTTATTTTCAAACTTATATTGTTAAAGAGAAATTAAAACTTAATCCTTTATTAGTTACATATAATGGTCATAACTATTTGGATATAGCGTTAGAAAATCTAAAAAATATGAGAGAGATTTTTGGATGTGACCATTATTTTTTTACACCTTCACGAGATGTAATTATTAAAATGAACAGATTAGGTTTTAAACTTACTGGGGATATGAATTGGCATAATCATGCAGGTATTGTAACTGTGCCTATAATAGTAGCTGCAAAATTTAAAATACCTCTAATTATTTGGGGTGAACACACTTTGGATATTAATGGTAAAAATTTTCTTTCAGAAAAAATTGAATTTACTAAACGCGAGCGTGATGAAAGTTTTTTAAGAGGATATCAAATAAAAGATTTTATTGAAAAAACTGAAAAATTAACTAGAAAAGATCTTCAATGGTTACAATATCCTTCTGATGAAGAAATTAAAGAAGTAGGTGTCAGAGGAATATATCTTGGAAATTATCTGAAATGGGATGGAAACCATAACTTTGAAATAGCAAAAAAATTTGGATTTCAAATTCCTGAAGAGCCATTTCAAAGAACTTATAGAAGAGCTTCAAATCTTGATGACAGATATGAAAATGGAGTTCATGATTATCTTAAATATGTAAAATTTGGTTATGGAAGAGCAACTGATCATGCATCAAGAGATATAAGATTAGGGAAATTAACTCGAAAAGAAGGAATTGAAATGGTTAAAAAATATGACCATGTTATTTCAGATGATCTTTATCATTGGTTAGACTATGTAAAAATGTCTGAGAAAGATTTTTGGGAACATTGTGACACGTTAAGAGATAAGAGAGTTTGGAGAAAAGAAAATGATGTCTGGGTAAAAGATAATATATGGGATGAATGGAAAAAAAATGCTCCATAAAAAAAAAATAATCGCAATTATTTCAGCAAGAGGTGGGTCAAAAAGAATTAAAAACAAAAACTTAATCAAGTTTGGTAAAATTAATTTAATTGGAAATTGCATTAAAAATGCAAGAAAAAGTAAGTATATAGATAAAATTATTGTTAATACTGATAGCGAAGAAATTAAAATTGCAGCTGAGAATAATGGTATAGCTGTTCCTTTCTTAAGAAAAAAATATGCAGATGATAAATCAAAAGTAGATAAGGCTACTTGGTATGCATTAAATCAATCAGAAAAGTTTTTTGGAAAATTTGATATTGTTGTTCAATTAATACCAAACTGCCCATTTGTGACTGGAAAATTAATTGATAAAGCACTGCTTAATTTTAAAAATAAAAATTTTAATTCTCAGGTCAGCTATGCAAAGTTTATTTATTCAAAACCTGAGTGGGCCGTAAAAATAGATAAAAAAAAAGATAAAATTCATCACATAAATAAAATTAAGTATGATTTTCGGTCTCAGGATTTAGGGGACTCATACTATCCAACAGGTGCAGTATGGATATCAAGTACAAAATATTTAAAAAAATATAAGACCTTTAGATCACCAAAATTTGGCCCTTTTATTTGTGATTATAAATCATCTATCGATATAGATACTTTAGAAGAGTTAAAAGTTGCAAAGGTTTTTTTGAGAAAATAAAAACCTTGTCCAAAAAAAGCTTTAATTAATTTATATTAGATCATAATTATAATTTAAGATATATCATTACAATGTCTAAAAAAATTCATCTTCTCGAGCCATCATTTACAGGAAATGAAAAAAAATATTTGCTACTTTGCTTAAAATCTACTTGGATTTCTACATCTGGAAGATTAATAGAGAAATTTGAAAATAAAATCAAAGATTTTACAAAATCTAAATACGCTATAGCATGCATGAATGGAACGAGTGCATTGCATATTAGCTTAAAAGTTTGCGGTGTTAAAAAAGGTGATGAAGTAATAGCTCCTACAATTACATTTATTGCTCCAATTAATGCAATAGACTATTGTAACGCAGATCCAATATTTATGGATGCAGATGATTTTCACAATATAGACGTAAAAAAAGTAATGAGTTTTTTAAATACAAAAACTTACATGAAAAATAACTTTTGCTATAACAAAGTTACTAATAAAAGAATATCTGCGATTGTAATTGTTCATGTTTGGGGCAATTTAGCTGATTTAGAAAACTTAGTCCAAATTTGCAGAAAAAAGAAAATTAAAATAGTAGAAGATGCCTCTGAAGCCTTGGGATCTTTTTACTCATCCGGCAAGCTCAAAGGAAAACACGCCGGCACAGTAGGTGACATAGGATGTTTATCATTTAATGGAAATAAAATAATAACCACAGGTGCGGGTGGAATGATTCTCACAAATAATAAACTTTTTTACGAAAAAGCAAAATACTTAACCACACAAGCCAAAGATAATAGTAAATATTATGTACATAATGAAGTCGGTTATAATTACAGATTAACAAACTTACACTCAGCAATCGGATTAGCACAAATCGAAAAATTAAAAAAAATTATAAAATTAAAAAAAAATATTCATATTTTGTATAAAAAAATGTTTAGCAAGATTAAGGGACTGAAAATATTAGAAAATCCAAGCTTTTCAAAAAGTAATAATTGGCTCAACATACTTAAAGTTACCAAAGAATTTAAAAGAAACACAAAATGGATTGAAAAAAAGTTAAGCGACAATAACATAGAAAGCCGTTTTATATGGAAAGCCAATCATAAACAAAAACAATACTTTAATAAATTTAAATATAAAATTTTTAAATCAGAAAAAATAATTGAAAACTCTTTATGCCTACCATCTAGTGCAAATTTAAAGAAAGATGATATTTTAAAAATAGTAAACTTGATTAATGAATAAAATTATTATTATAAGTTCTGGAGGACACGCAAGAAGTTGCGTAGATGTAATAGAGACAGAAAAAAAATATCAAATAATTGGATATATTGATAAAAATAATAAAAAGACAAAAGATTATCCTATAATTGGAAAAGATAAGGACTTAATTAAATTAAAAAAGAAATTTTCAAATGTATTCATTGGAATTGGTCAAATTAAAAATAATTTGACTAGAAAACGACTATTTAATAAGTGTAAAAAAATAGGTTATAATTTGCCAGTTATTAAATCTCCTAATTCATATATTTCAAAAAAATCAGAAATTGGTGAAGGTACCATTATTATGCATGGGGCCTTCATTGGCCCAAACGTAAAAATTGGAAAAAATTGTATAATTAATAACCACAGCCATATAGAGCATGATTGCATTATTGGAGATAATACTCATATATCAACAAGAGTGATCATAAACGGTGCAGTAAAAGTAGGGAATGACTCATTTGTTGGAAGCGGCACGATTATAAAAGAAAACATAGTTATAAAAAGAAAATCCATAATAACTTTTGGTAGTTTAATAAAAAAAAATTATTAAAATCAAATTAATGAAAAAAATACTAATAATTTCTCCCCATCCTGACGACGAGACATTAGGTTGTGGAGGCACTATTTTAAAATATAAAAGTAAAAAAGCAAAGATTGAATGGTTAATTATTACTTCAATGGATGGAAACAAACAATATACCACAAAAGATAAAAAAATTAGAGAAAAACAAATTTCAAAAGTAAAAAAGATGTATGGGTTTAATAAAATTTATGAATTAGGCTTTCCTACTACCAAGTTAGATGAAATACCAATAAGTAAAATAGTTCAAAAAGTTAGTAAGGTAATAAAAAACTCTAAACCAAAAGTTATTTTTTCAAATTTTTACGGTGATGTACACACTGACCATAAAATAATATCTAAAGTTGTATCAAGCTGCACAAAAAATTTTAGAGCACCATTTGTTGAAAAAATTTTGCTCTATGAAACTTTATCAGAAACTGGATATTCTCATAACAAAAAAAAGGATAATTTTGTTCCTAATGTATTTGTTGATATTAGCAATTTTATGAAAAAAAAAATTAAGATTATGAAAGTTTATAAATCTGAAGTAATGACAGGATATAAACCAAGAAGTATGTTTGCTATAGACGCATTGGCAAAATTCAGAGGAGTAAGTATCAATTGTAAGTATGCAGAAGCTTTTATGCTAATCTATGAAAAACAATAAAAAAAAAGTAATTTTTATTGGAGGACTATCTAATGGAAAAAAAGTTGTTGAATATTTGCTTTCCCAAAAAAATGTAAAATTAGATCTAGTTTTTACTCATAAAAAAAAAAAAAATATACCTAGGTATAGTAGTTTTTTCTCATTAAAAAAAAAAATTAAAATATTTAAAACTGATAATGTGAATGATTATTATTTAAAAATTAAAGAATATAAACCTGATATTATTATTGTAGCTGGTTGGTCAAACATTATTGAGGAAAAGATATTAGAAATACCAAAATTTGGCGTAGTTGGATTTCACCCATCCAATTTGCCAAAAGATCGAGGAAGATCGGTGCTGGCATGGCAAATTGAAGAGGGGTATAAAAAAACTGCATTATCAATGTTTTATTATACAAAAAAAGCAGATGCAGGAGACATAATAGGAAAGCATTTAATTTGTATTAAAAAAACAGATTATATAAACGATGTATTAGATAAAGTTGACTTAGCCACTCTAAAGCTTCTAAACAAATATTTTAAAAAATTATTTTCGCCTAATATTAAAAAAACAAAACAAAATAACGGTAAAGCCACTTATAGAAAATTGAGAACTTTAAGTAATCAATTAATTAATTGGAATGAAAGTGGGGAAAAAATAATTAACAAAATAAGAGCAATTTCAAAACCATATCCAGGAGCGATTGGCAGGATAAATGGAAAAAAATTTAAAATTTGGCAAGCAAAGAAATTGAGCTATAAAATTAAAGGCAAATATTTTAAAAATTTTTTAATAGCAAACTGTAAAAATTGTTCAATTATGCTTCAAAAATATGAAATTATCAAATAACGCAGTAACAACTGTATTACATGATAAAAATTTAAAATATTTAAAATATTTTGAAAAAAATCTAAAATCGAATAAAAAAATTAATTTTGATATATTTGTTTTTTGTCATGGAGCAAAGAAAAAAAATAAAAATTATAAAAATTTTACATTTATCTATTTAAAACAAAGTCTTTCAATAGTTGAAGTAAGAAAATATATTCTTAATTTTTTAATAAAAGAAAACTATAAAAAAGTAATCTTCACTGATCTTGAGGACTTTTTTAAATTTAATAGAGTTGAAAAAACTTTTAAATATTTAGATAAATACGACATTGTTTTTAATAATATAAATTTATTAAAAAATGAAAAAATAGTAAAAAAAAATATCTTTAATAATTCAATTTCAAAAATTGATAATTTAAATTATTTGAGTATTGTTAATTCAAATTTTTTAGGTTTCTGTAATTCTGGACTTAAAGTTAAACTACTTTCAAATATTGTAATCCCAAAAAATATTATAGCTGTTGATTGGTGGATATTTACTTTAATTTTAATGAAAAAAAGGAAAGTAAAATTTTTAAAAAATATTTCAACAAATTATAGGTTAGACGAGGCTAATATTTTAGGGATTAGTAAAAAAATGAGTAAAAAAAAACTAAAACTTCTAATTGATATCAAGTTGAAACATTTTCTAAACTTAGTTAAATTTTGTAAAAAACCCCCTTTTAAATCACAAAAAGAGATTTATCTTCAACACTACAAATATTTAAAAAAATTAAGATTATTAAGCAAAAATAGTCAATTTAATAAGTTCATTGTAAGAGAGATTAACAAAAAAAAGTATAATTTTTCTAAAGGATGGTTTAATGAATTACCATCAATAGACTTTAAAACAAATGAAATTTTATAATAAAATAAAAAAATTGAATAGACCATACATAATTGCTGAAATTGGTGCTAACCACAATGGAAGTTTAGCTCTTGCAAAAAAACTAATATTAAAAGCAAAAGATGCAGGTGCAGATTGTGTAAAATTTCAAAGCTGGACAAAAGATAGTATTTTTTCAAAAAAAAAATATAAAGAAAATTATTTTCTTAAAGATGATTATAGGAATAGAAAAGATTATACTCTTGAGAGTATTGTAGAAAAATTTTCTCTTTCAGAAAACTTATTACTTAAATTAAAATCCTTCTGTGATAAAAATAAGATTGATTTTACTTCAACACCATTTTCAAAAAAAGAAGTAGATTTTTTAGTAAAAAAACTTAAACCACCATTTATTAAAATCGCTTCGATGGATTTAAACAATTATCCGTTTTTAGAGTATGTGGCAAAAAAAAATAAAACAATAGTGCTTTCTACAGGTTTAAGCAATTTAAATGAAATTAAAAAAGCCGTAAAGACAATCGAGTCAAAAAAAAATTATAAAATCGTAATTTTACACTGTGTAGCAATTTATCCTACTCCAGACAAACTATCTAATATTAATAGTATAGATGTTTTAAAGAAAGTCTTTAAATACCCTATTGGCTATTCAGATCACACTTTAGGATTCGGAGTTTCATTGGCTGCAGTATCAAAAAATATCTGTCTTTTGGAAAAGCATTTTACATTAGATAAAAAAATGTTTGGATGGGATCATAAAGTTTCAATAACACCTGATGAATTAAAGATAATATGCCGCGAAAGCAAAAGAATAGCCAAGGCTTTAGGGTCAAAATCAATAGTAGTTCCTGAAAGTAAAAAAAGAAAAGAGGAATTTAGGAGAAGCATAGTAATAACAAAAGATTTAAAAATTGGACATACGATTAAAGAAGTAGATTTAGATTTTAAAAGACCAGGCACCGGAATACCACCTGGAAAAATTTTAAATGTAATAGGTAAAAAAATGAAAAAAAATTTATCAAAAGATACAATTTTAACATTTAAGGACATAAATTAATGAAAAAGTTCACTAAATATGTTTGTAATTATAATGATACAATTCAACAAGCATATAATCACATCAAAAAAAATAAAATTACTTTTACGCTAATTAAAAAGGGAAAAAAAATTGTTGGAACATTTACGCTTGGTGATTTTAAGAGAGCTTTATTTCAAGGAATAGATTTAAATAAAAAGGTCGATACTGTAGCGGCAAAAAAATTTTTTTATTTGAATACAAACTATAATCACAAAAGTTTAAAAAATACTTTTAGCAAAAATACATTGGATTTTATACCTGTCTTAGAAAATTTTATTTTAAAAGACATCATTTTTAAAAAAGATATTTTTAAAAAATATAGCAAGCCAGAAAGTGCAAAAAGCAAAAATAAAATTGCTGTTGTAATCATGGCAGGTGGAATAGGAAAAAGACTTAGGCCGGTAAGCACCATTTTACCTAAAGCTTTAATGCCATTTCCAGATAAGCCTATAATCTATGAGATCATTAATAGTTTTTTAAATCAAGGTTACAAAAATTTGTATGTTTCATTAAATTATAAGGCTGATTTAATAAGAGCTTATTTATCTCAGTTTTCAAATTTTAAAATTAATTATTTGACTGAAAAAAGACCTTTAGGAACATGCGGGGCATTAAATAATAAAAAATTTTCAAAATATAATCATTTAATCGTAGCTAACTGTGACACTATTATTAAATCAAACATGGATGATATTCTATCAGATCATTTAAGTTTTAAAAATGATCTTACTATAGTCACTTCTGTAAAAAAGCATACATTTGATTATGGGGTTTGCGAGCTTGATAAAAATGGAAAGCTTTCAAATATAAGAGAAAAACCGGAATTCAAGTTTTTAATTAACACTGGACTTTACTTATTAAATACAAAAATTATTCCTTTAATAAAGAAAAATAAAAAATATGATATGGATAAATTTATTAATTTGTTGCTTAAAAAAAATAAAAACATCTCTACATCCACTATACTTGAAAGAGATTTTATAGATATGGGACAATGGAAATTTTATCTTAATTATTTAAAAAATACTCAATAAAATCTCAGCTAATTTTGAATTAATTTTAAAGACTTTATAAAGTTTGTTTTCAAAAAACCTTCAATGATTGCTGAAAAGATAAAAGTGGAAATCAAAGAATATGCAAAGAAAGGAACTGCAAGAGCAAAGCATACCATTAAGCCATTCAAAGTGTAGCCATACATTCCTGAGGTCCATACTCCAAAGTTTGTTATTACAAAAAATAATAAAGCGCTACATAAAGCCCCCGCAAGTCTAAAAATTGTATTTTTAGAAAAATACCTTGCTATCAAACCAATTATTAGAACACTTCCCCAAGTCCAATGAGTTCCTGAATGATATCCTATGATAAGATCAGTTAATATAAATGCAATTAATAACGCAGGAATAAATCTCAACCCTAAAAGTACCGGAACGTAAAAGCTTAAAGCTATTAAATTAGTAAAGTTAGGTGGATGAGGTATTAGTCGAGAAGAGGCTAATACTAAAAAAATTCCTAAAGAGATTTTTATATATCTCATATTCATATTGATATTCTAATTGTTTCAATAAAAAAAACTAGTAAGTTTTTTTAAAATTAATACCAATTCTTCTTCCATCCTGGTTGTAAGTTGCTGGTTTTTCATAGTTTTTATCTAGTAAATTTTTTATATTAAAAGATATTGAATTTCCAAATATTTTTTTACTTAAAGATAAATCTATTAAATCGACACTTTTCTGCTTAGAATTTTTTATTCCATCCCAATCAGTATAATTCCCTGTATATCTATAATTCATATTCATCAAAAATTCACCTATTGGACTATTTTTAATTTTTGCAGAATAGTTTGCACCATAAGATAAATCCGGTCTTCGGTTTTGTGCTTGACCATTGTCTTTTCTACTTTTCGAGAAATTATTAAAAAGAGAAAAAGATTGATTATTATTTTTAAAGGAAACTGAATTTTCTAAACCTCTCTGATTAATATCAGTTTTAATGTTCTCATGTTTGCTGTAGGCAGCGTTACTCTCTATTCTATCAAAAATTTTTGTTTTATATGCAGTTGATTTAAAATTAATATTTTCACTATATTCATAATTTAGAGAAAATTCGTTTGTTTTACTTTTTTCAGGATCAATACTTGTACTTCCTTTTATACCGTAATTATCTGTTCCATAAAGTTCATAAAGAGTAGGATTTCTTAATCCTGTTGAATGTGAACCATTTAAATTAATTTTACCTAAGCTTTGTGAAATATTAAATTTGTAAGTTTCGTTAAAATCAGTCGTATTATGATTATCTCCTCTTAAATGAAATGATAGGATTTGATTTTCACTTAGTTTATAACCTAAGTTTGAAAATACCCCTAAATTCTTCATATGCCCTTTTGTAGATGCATTGTAGCTTCCTCTATTTTCAAAATTTCCCCAATCATATTTATATTCACTGCCGTAACCAAAAGAGAGAGATGAATTTTTTTCAAAGTTCCTCTCTCCTTTCAAAACTAAAGACTCACTATAATATTCATCTAAATAACCACTATTTGCATATTCCCTATCATATTTATGATAGTGAACTTTTAAGTCGCTCTCTGAATTATTTGTTCTATGTTCCAAACCAGTTTGGAAGGCATACATTTTATTATCAGAGACATAGCCTGTCTCATCAGTTGCGCTACCATCATAGTCAGCTTTTGTTTTTCTTCCGTAAAGAGTTGATTTGAATTTCAAATTCTCACCAAGCCATTTTACTCCGTTTAAGTTAATTTGGTAATTTCTAGAACCATCTTTTTCTTCTCCTTTTGCTATCGCACTTTTAGTTTCATTATTGTTTAATGAGCCTTTAAAATTTAGGTGCCACTCATTATTTGTAATTTTTGTCGTATTATAATTTAAATTTACATTATTACTATTCGAACCACCCATTGAAAAGCTATTGTTATAATCAATGTCTGTAATAAAATTAATTGCACCAGCAATTGCGTTGGGACCAAAATGTACACCATTAGATCCTTTATAAATATCGACTTGCTGCAAAGTTGAAATAAAATCCTGACCAAAATCGTGCAACCCATCTGTAACAGATTGATCATTAATAGCTATACCATTTAAAAGAACAAGAGTGTGATTAGATTCGGATCCCCTTGTAAAAATAGATGTTTGTTGACCTTTTTCTCCTGATTGAAATACATCAAGCCCATTAACCATTTTTAGTACATCGTTTACATCCAATGCACCTGAATTAATTATGTCTTGTTTTGTAATACTTATTTTATTTATGTTTTTTTCATCAAATGAAGGTGTATTAGGAGTTTTAGTAATAATCAGGCAAGGTAAACCAAGGGTGTTTTTCCACTCGCACCTTTCCTCACTTAAAGCCTCTATCGAGAAAAGTAATAATAGAATAAAACTAAGAAATATTTTTTTCATTTTAGCTGCTCATTTTTTTAAAAAGCTCAAAGCTTTTTATTGATAATGATGCCGATGCTAATTTCTCATTGTAGAACTAGGCTTTTCCTGGCCATCATTCACAGCGGACTTTACTGGGTGGCGCTCCGACTGTACGGTTGCAGGAACAGCCAATGAATTTCACACTGATTTCCCACCATGCATTTCAGTATATTTTAATATAAAATCCTTATTTAAGAAGTTCAACTATTTTATCTATTAAATTAGCTTTTTTTGATTTAAAACATTATAAAATACGCTAATTTTTAATTTCACAATGATAGAGTACGCAAAAAAGAAAATAGAACAAAGCAAACTTTACAATGAACCATTTCCGTTTTTTGTAGTGAATGACTTAATTCCAAAAAAAGAACTAGATAAAGTTAATAGAATTTTACCAAGCTTTAATGAAATAACAGAAAAAGATATTTATTTTCAAAGCGCCTCACAAACCAAAAAAACCCTATTACCTAGCTCCAGTAGATACAAAAAACTTAATAAAAATAAAAATTTTAATAAGATTAACTCTATTTTCAAAAATTTAAAACCAGCAATAATTTCAAAGTTTAAACAATCAATAAAAGAACATGTCTCTAAAAAATTTCAAAATACTAGGCTATCTTATCACTCAACTTACTCAGTAATGAGAAAGGGTTACATTAAAAGCGCACATATAGATAGAAGAGATCATTTATTGCATATACTTTTCTATCCAAACTCAGACAGTTCAAAAGGCGGTAATATTCAAATTATGAAGCTTAAAGATAAAAAAAAAAATAAATCTTTTGATATATTCCCAGCAAAAAAAGATTTAAAAATATTTAAATCATATAAAGTTAAAAATAATTTTTGCTTATTTACATTAAATGTACCTTGGTCATATCACTCAGTCTCAAAATACATAGGAAGAAAAGATAGGAAATTTTTTTACTCTGTATATGATTTTCCATCTAACGCTACTGGTAAAAAACTTAAAAATAGAAAAAAAGGAAATAATCAAAACGAATTTTGGAATTCAAAAGTTTCAGTAATGTCATCGAATAGAAAAAAGAAATTCTTTTCCGAATAAAGA
>MDSZ01127996.1_pt1 | contig 14283 bp, 22 predicted proteins | sample 811201 | NCBI WGS metagenome assembly MDSZ01 (sample SAMN05326647, study PRJNA326480) | marine metagenome | isolation source: seawater | place: Indian Ocean: North | collected 2010
GATTGGTTCTGTTGCTGTTGAATCATGAACTGCATCATGGCCCACATGTCACTATTACCGCCTGCGGGAGGTGGTGGTGGTGAGGTGGGTTGCATGAGTTGGGGCATGGGCATGGTCGTGCCTGCGACAGGGGTAGACATGGAGCCAAGGCCCTGAGAGGAGGTTGAGGTCATACCAACACCGACTGCGGCAGCAGATGCTGCAACCGATGTGTCCTTTGCGTACTCAAGCGCTGTCTTTGGGTCGAGGCCTTGCTTCTGCAACCACGCTGCGTAGTACCGCTTTGCTTCTTTCATCGGAGCGCCGCTTCGGTCGACAATCGCTTGGAAGTCGGGGTTATGTGAGCCATCAGCCATCGGCATACCGCCTTCGGAAAATGGCGTGCCATCATACCACTCTTCGTTGGTGAAGATGTTCTTCATCAACTCGAGTCGCTCTTTTGGGTTGAGTGAGCGCCACTGGATGGGCTCGTCGCTTTCTTCTTCACCGTCATAATCGTAATCACTCATTTTCAGTCCTCCAATGGGTTGCCGTGTGCATCGCAGTCTACTTCCTCGCCATCTTCGTCAATGTAGTAGTAGGTTCCACTGTCGGGGTCTCGATACACGACAAAGTCGTCTCCCGAGGAACCACTTAGCGAGTCTTGGAACGCTTGCTTGGCCTTCATCATCTTACCAGCCAATGAGCCGCCCACCATTCCTGCAAGCTCCGCCATCCCTTCTCGAATCACATCATCGGGTGTGCGAATCTTGGGGTTGTCGCTAACAGGCACTCCGTTCTCCATGAGGGTAGCAACGGTGCTCATGAGAGCACTTCGGAAGTCAGGGATGAGGTGCGGAGCCAGATACGGGTTCGCAATGAGCTTAGCGTAAAGCTTCATGATTTCGTCGCGCTGTGACTTGAGTTGTGCCGTCATCTCTTTGCCGACGACATCAACAACCTCTGCGTTTTCGTAGAACTCCTTTTCGTCGACCATACTATCACCTCACTCCTTGTCGTAGGGGTTGACGGTTGGGTCGTCTCGCTTGTCGGAGTCGCCTTCTGATTCATCCTCGTCTTCGTCCTCGTAGTCTTCGAGGAAGTCTTCGATTTCAGAAAGTGCTTCAAGCATGACTCCTTGCTTAACTTGCTCGATGAGAGTCTTCTCGGTCCATGCCATCGTGATGATGTTCTCCCACGGGTACATGGTAAGAGTCGACTGCATGAGGTCATTACCCTCATTGTCAGTCCCAATTTTTTCAGAAGTCTCGACATACAGACCCTCCGAGCCACGGAGCATCACAACATCCTTGAGTTCGACTTCTTCGCTTCCTACTTTGATACGGACAGAGTTGACTTTCTGTTGCATATTCACAACTACCTTTCATTCGCTACTTAACTGAAGTGGTTGCTTTGAGGTTTTTTCGCAATAACTTTTTTCTGGATGCATATCGTAAAGTACCCGCTGTTGACTTGGTGCTTACATGGGAGGAAAAGGTAGCGGGAGGCGCAAGGGTGACACCAAGCGGTATGTCCCAGACGACCCAGAGACCTGGCCGGTAGCTTGGCAGAAGCGTGAGCGAAAGATTCTGTACATGTTCGACATACTTGCGGGAGGTAAGTTAGACAACTCCCCTAAGCAGGAAGTGATTGAGAAGTGGACGAACATTGGAGGTAGGTATCACGACATCAGACTCGACCACGATATGCTCGAAAGTATCGCGGATATCCAGGCGATGTACAAAGCAGGGGGATTCAGTAGGATGCCCCTAAGTGTGGCAGAGAAGATAGCTAACCACTATGGAGGCAACAAGATGCCCTTTGAGATTGAGGCACTTGATGACCCAAGTCCAACGAGTCGTCCGTGGAAGCCCAGTGACATCGTTCGTATGTCGCTTGAAGTGTTTAGGTTATACTTGATGGGCATGGACCCTATGGTTAACAGGATTATCAGGAAGACTCTCGATATGAGTAGTAGACCTATTACCTTAGAGAAGATAGCGAGGGCTGTTGAAACAGTGGCCAGCTTCGAGGGTATGTTGGAGATTGACCCCGAAGACGACTTCGACTTTGACTCACTTGAGGACCTCGGACTTGACTTCTAGAAGTCTTCGTCCAGAGAAAACTCTCGGTTGTTCTCAGTGGCGACACCCGCCTTTTGATACTCACCGACACGGCGCTCGAAGAAGTTAGTCTTGCCTTGCATGGAGATTTGCTCCATCCACGGGAAGGGGTTTGCGGTGTGGTAGTGCTTAGAGAAGTCGAGTGAAACCAACAAGTGGTCGGCCACGAACTCAATGTACTGACACATCTTCTCTGCGTTCATGCCCAGAAGTGAAACAGGGAGTGCTTCGGTGACGAACTCCTTTTCGATGTCGACAGCTTCGCTGATGATTTGAAGGGCGGTCGCTTCGTCTACTTTGTTGACGAGCTTACTGTGGAGAAGGCAGGCAAAGTCGCGGTGAAGCCCTTCGTCACGCGAGATGAGTTCGTTGGAAAAGGTAAGACCCTGCATGATGCCTCTTTGCTTCAGCCAGTAAATGGCGCAGAAGGAACCGGAGAAGCAGATGCCCTCAACTGCGGCGAATGCAATAAGCCTCTCACCGAATGTGGCTCGCTCCGAATCGGTCCACTTGAGTGCCCACTCTGCTTTCTTCATGACGCTGGGGATATGCTCCATGGCGTTGAAGAGTCGGGTCTTTTCTGCATCGTCCTCAATGTAGGTGTCAATGAGGAGTGAGTAAGTCTCAGCGTGGATGTTCTCCATCATAATTTGAAAGCCGTAAAAGGAGCGGGCCTCTGGCCACTGGACCTCGTTAGAGAAATTTACGGCGAGGTTTTCGTTAACGATGCCGTCGCTTGCGGCAAAGAATGCCAGAACATGCTTGAGGAAGTGACGCTCAGAGTCCTTTAGTTTGGCCCAGTCGTTCTTGTCCTTCTCCAAGTCAATTTCTTCAGCCGTCCAGAAGCAGGCGGCTTGGTCTTTGTACGCCTGCCAAATGTCGGCGTGTTCAATGGGGAACAGAACGAATCTGTCGTTGCTGGGCATCAGCATTGGTTCGTCGGCGGCGTACTTAATCGAGACTGGTTTATTGTGAATCATCGGTCATCATTCCTGCGGTAAGTTGACCCAGGAAGATGTGATACTTAAGAGGTCGGTGTAACATGTGAGAATGTTATGCCGTCAGCTTTATTTCGGTCAATTCAAGGCTGTCGGGGGACTGGCCCTGATTGGTTTTAAAGTACTCATCCAAGAAGCGAAGCGCCTTCTTCTTTGAGTGGAACGCCGCGACGACTCCGAGGGAGTGATGCTTCAGCGTTGGCTCGCTGACGCGAAGAACTTTCTTGACGATTTTGGATTCGTCAATTTCTGCCTCGGCGGTGACTCCGAGTTTGATAATTTGCTCGAGTTCGCCATCGGCGTTTTCTTCGACTTCGTCAAGGACGACATCATAGACTTCTTTTCGTCCGAGCTTTGGGCAATCTGACTTAGAGCACCAGATGGCTCGCTTAACTGGATTGTGTACCACCCATATTGCCTTTGGTCTGAGCAGACCGAACATCATCGGTCACCTGCATGACCGCCGCGCATTTGAATGTCCTTGACTCCTTGAGGCAGTTTGCACTCCAGGCCGACCACTGGGGTTCTGGGAACATATCGCTTGAGTATGGAGTACTGCTTGGCGATTTTATCCATGAGGTCGTTGGACTTGAGTAACTCTCTATCTACATAGATGGTGGTCTGGTAGTGCTTTTGCCACCATCCTCTGTCGACCTTGAATGCAACTCTGCGGGTGGTATTGATGAGTAGAGACTTCTCGCTCGGCCCAAACCAAATCTTCCAAGAGTCGGTTGGTTCGCAGGTATAGCCTTCTGGGATGGTATCTTTGGCGTATTCGTTCATCCTCTTCAGAACCTTTTTGGTTTCTTCTTCGTTGTACTTGAACGAGAATCGGTCCAACTCGCGGCGGTATCGCTCATACTCGTTGCACTTCTCCATTTGAGTCGGCTCTGACTTTTTTGCCTTCTTTGGTTTCTTGGGAGTTTTCTTCACGGGCTTCTCGACGACCTCTTCGACTGTGGGCTCCTCGGGGACTTCTTCAATTGTGGGCTCTTCCACGGCAGGAAGTTTGTACTTACCATCTTTGTACTTCTTCCAAAGTTTACTCACTTTCTTTTGAGGAGTTCCCTTGTGAAGTCCGCGAAACTGGTTGTAAGTAACTTCAGTCATCAAGAAGCTCTACGCCTTCATCGTCCTTATTACGATTTGCCATGCTAACCTCGTAGGATTCGACCGCTCTGTCGAAGGCATTTTTCTTCACACCGCCCACCGCTTTGAGCTTGGCTTTAGTTACTTTGAGGCCGAGGTCTTTGGTCATTAAGTAAATCCAGGCAGCGGCTCTGGTTCTCCAATCAGTCTCTCGATTCGGTGGACGACCCGCTTCTTCGTACTGCTCCGTTACAATCGTGATAATCCCAGGAGGGAGGTTTAGCATGTTGCCGACGAAACGAATGTTCTCGGACATTGGGTCACTTTCACCGACTGAGGGGCGCAACAGGGTGAGCGCTCTCAGCATTGTGTCCACGGTTCGCTGATTCACTTTGATGATGCGATAAGTTTCTGCGTCGAGTCTGCGCTTAGTCATAAACAAAGAAACAGCGAGTACCTTGGGTTTCAGGAGTCGTCCGCCAAATGCAGGCTCTTCTCCCAGCTCTAACTCTCTTAGTGTGTCGATAATCATCGTAGCATTAGCTTCCATATACATGGATAGTCTTAGGTTAATGGGACCAAGGTCGGCAGACAGTGAGTTGAGCGCATTGTACCTGTCGACTCGCGCCTTCTCTTCGGGAGTCTGTCGTATCAGTCGGTCGCCCTCTGCAACAAACTCTTCGTCGTTGTCAAATGCTTCGTCTTCGTCATCGTCAAAGAACTCATCCTCGGGTGCTTCATCGGTGTCAAAAACTGCTCCACATGTAGGACAGTACCACTCACCGATTTCGTTATCGAGTTGCGGTCCACCTTGTGTAAAGCTACTGCCTGGGCACTTGTCTGGTGAAAGGGGAGGTTCCTTCAAGCAACTGAAGTCAACGCCCACAATGTCTTCGAATGGATTCGAGGCCAATGAACATCACCCCCTCGTCTGCAAGGATGGGTAATGTGAATGACTTCGTCATTGCACTTAGTGCAACTGCGGTACTGGAAGTAGTAGACTTGAGGTCGACAAAGCGGTACAGTGTTTTTGCATCTGATAACATCGTGAGTGCCCTGTTTGTGTCAGGCTGATTCTTGACTCCAAAGAGAACCGCCTCCATGACCTCCCGAAGGGAATCTCAACCTTAACAGTTATCACTCGGGAGAAACTGTCTTAGTGCATGGAAGACGATGTTACTTCAGTCTGGTCGGGCTTGGGTTCCTCGATGGGAGTGTCTTCAGTGGTCCGAGAAGAGTTAGAAAAGTTGCGGGTCGAACTACGGGACACGAAGTTGGAAGTTGCCCGTGACATCTCTGAACTTCGTGAGGTGATTCACAACATCGGTATCGAAATGGAACAAGTAGTGCAAAGGAGCCTTTCACTGATGACTCGACTCGAAGGACTCGAGTCCAGAGCACAGTCACTTAGCGGTGGATTGACCTCAGAGTTTAACGCATTTGCTTACGCGACTTTGGATGAGTTAGAGCCAGAGTACTCTGAAGAAGAAGAAAATGAAAGTAACGCTGAGCTCGAAGAGGTAACTGTGGAAGAGCTCCGCTCTGACCCTCCTGAAGAGAAACCTGCTGTTAAGGATATCTCAGTCGATGAAGAGAACTCTGAAATACTCGAGTGGGGTACTGAAGATGTCGTGGCTTATGTCCTTGAACGGGTCAACAGAGACATTGACAACCTCGGAGGCGTTTTGAACAATCAGCTGCACCTACGATACCCGGAAGGAATCAAGGGTACTCCAGAAACTAAGCGTATGTTAAAGGAGTTGCTAGCAGAGGATGAAACCATACAGACTCACAAGCTTGACAAGTTTAGGAGTCTATACTACCGAACAGGAGATGACCCCGATGTCGTATACGAGCGAATCTTTGGCTAAGCGTTGGTTAAAGAAAGGCGAGGAAGTTATTGAGTTAACTCCTCGCTTTGGTAAGTGGCCTCATGTCATGGTTGCTGCCAAGGTAGACACTGGAGCTGACCGCACAAGTGTGCACGAAGATATGTGCATAGCATTAGGTTGGGAGATAACGGGAACAACCGTGATTCGTAACTCAATCGGAAGAGGTGTTCGCAACAAGTACCTGGCGAGTTTCGTCATTGGCGACATCGAGTATGTGACCGAGGTCACCGGAACAGACCGCTCAAAGTTAAGTCACCCGATGCTTCTCGGAAGGGACATTTTGCGAGAAGCACTGGAGACCCTCGAAGAGGAATAACATAACATACGAGTTTGTTAGTTCGGGGAACTGCGAAGAACCCCATTTAAAGAAAACATAACAAAGTATCTTTGTTATGCTAATTTCTTCACCTTTTCTTCCTTCTTCTCTCTCTTTCTAATATATGTTTTTTGGTATAATGTAACAAATGACTTTGTTATGTTATGAAATGAATGTTATGTTTGAACGGTGCACTGCAAGGCTACCAATGCGAGTTTGTTATGTTTATCCCTCGAGGTTGATGTTCAGCGCCGCACAGATTTCCTTGTAGCGGTTGCGGATGGTAACTTCCGTGACTCCTGACATGTCTGCAATCTCTCGCTGAGTGCGGGGCTGTCCTTCCATCCTGGCAACCACATAGATTGCTGCCGCTGCCACTCCGGTAGGGCTTCTCCCGTCTACGAGGTCTCGCTCTCGGCTTTGTTTGATGAGGGCCAATACTCCTTCTTCGAGTTCCGGTCTAAGCCCCAACGAGGAGCAGTATCGGTTGACATACACTTCAGGCATGACTGGGTCCAAGCGAAGTCTAAGTGATTTCTTCAACACCTTGTACGCACGAGTAAGTGGTTTGCGACCAACTCGAGTGCCCTTGACCATGTCGTCTAAGCTGCGAGCAGCTCCCACCTTTTGGTTAGCAAGGTACAAACAAGCTGCGGCCATGGCATCAATACTGCGACCTCTAATCAGATTATTCTCAACTGCTCTACGATAGTAGACTGCTGCTTCTTCTCTTACAGACTTGTTCAAGCCAATGTTGGAAGCCATGCGCTGAATCTCTGAGAAAGCCACCGTCAAGTTACGGTCCATGTGCTTTGTACTGCGCGCACGAGCCTGCCACTTTCGTAGTCGGTGAAACTGAATTCGGTTTGCGGCACTCAGGGACTTTCCAGCGAAATCTCTGTTCTGCCAGTCAAGTTCCGTAGAAAGTCCTTTGTCGTGCATCAGGACATTCATGGCAGCTCCGGTTCGTGCCCTGTCGTCCCCTTCAAATGAACGCCAGTCCGGGCCAAGGTCAACTTCTTGGTCGAGTAGCACAAGGCCACAGTCCTCGCAGACCACCTCGCCCCTCGTGGCGTCCTTTGTCAAATTTCTCGAGCCGCAGTCGTCGCACTTTATCGTATCCTGTACTTCCATGACTCGTTTTTACTTCGACCCGTTTTAAACTTTAACGGTCGTCGGGGCGTTTCGGCTCCCATCGGATTTACTCGGCACGATTATATGGGAGGGCAAGAACCGTCTGGTTCCCGAGGTATTGACATGGGACAGAACAAGAGAACAGATATCGTCCTCAAGGGCGATGACGCAAAGAGGTTTGAAGAACTGAAAAGGACGCTCAGTAAGCGCTTTGGCTTTCAGATGAACAACATCGCCACCCACCAGTGGCTCATGAACCAAGCGCAGTGAGTGGTCCTTGATGGTTGCTCCAACGGAGCAGGACGCCACCAAATTGGAGGCTCTCCTGCGAGAGAAGTTTCCCGAATGGGACGAGGCCGACTTCAAGCGAGTCGCCTCTGCGGTCAAGCGAAAGCGAAGCCGAACCAAGAAGGACGATAGTCGGAGGCAACTCAATCAAAAGTGGGAAGAGGACGGCCACTGTTCCTTTGAGGACATGAAGCCACTTCTCGTTACCAGCAACCCCAGCCAGGAACGAACCAGGCTGGTTAATGATACCGCCAAGGAATACGGGTGGACGCCTCGTAAGGAAGGTAAGGTGTGGTATGCTACGAAAGAGGGAGCAGTTCCCCAGAAGTATCAGCGATTCTTGGAACAGGCTCGTCGTGGTGGGGTCGACCCCTACCACAAGAAGCACGGACTTACCAAAGAACAAAGAAGTGGCTTGGTAGCTTACCTGGAAAGCATGGGTGCCAAAGATTACGATGGACATTATAGGATAGAGGAATGAACATGACAGATGAAGAAGAAACGATGGAAGTAAGCGACGGGTATGCTACCCTTGGTCGCATTGACGAGCGAGATAGGAAGGTAAAGGAGTCCGTAGTGGCTTACCTAATGTATCAAAGTGGATGGGTGCTGAACAAGAAGAAGTATCCAGATAGCAAAGCTCGCTCTATTCGCATAAACGAATTGGGGGCGGCTGCTGTCCACCGAGCATCAGTGAGAGAGGCCATTCAAGTAGACCCACGAAGGGTCATGGCTTCACAGTCCATTCGCACTCAGGTACAGGAAAGCGACCCGCATGACAGTAAGCAAATCGTGTGCTACCTCGATGGGGAGCTCTTTGGTAAGCGGGAAGAATACCTCCCAGTGTTTGACATTGACGGAGACTTCACGAATCTCAAGCCACCCGAGGACTTGGAGTTGAGTGGGTTTTCGTTCAAGACCTACGAGGACTTCAGGAAGAAGTTTGCTGACTTCGGACTTTACATCATCACCGACCCAAAGACAGTGACTCTCTACCTTGACCAATTTCACCGAGACTTCGTCATCAACGCATACCCCGACTACGAGGAGTTGACCGAGATTCACGACATTCTACCCAATTGGCGAGTCGTTGGTGCACCTCCAGCGTGTAACCTGAAGTTCTCCAGAATCCCAGTGTCCAGCGACATTGGTAAAATCGTGCGAGTCCGAGGACAGGTATCTGAAGTGGGTGATTCGCTCATCGTCATGCGCAACATCGCCTTCCGGTGCAACTCCTATCTGGATGAGGCCAAGACTCGCAAGTGCAACACCATCAATCTCGTTCCACAAAACATCGAAGAAGGTGTAATCACGAAGCCAAGTGAATGTTCTCGATGTAGTGGTAAGGACTTCGTCATGGAGGACTCCAGTAAGTCGCAGCACGAAAACATGCAGCGCATCCAGCTCCAAGAAGTAGACTTGAGCGAAAATCCAAAGGACCTCATGGTAGAGCTTCGCAGTGAGTTAGTCGATAAGCTTCGTGCAGGTTCCACGATTGAGGTCACAGGTGTTCTTCGCTCTACTCCACTTAGCAAAGGTAGTTTGATGGGCGTTAAGTATATACTCGCTCACTCTTACTCTGTCGTAGATGAAGAGGCCCTCAAGACCGTAGTGTCCGAGGAAGAGCAAATAGAAGTCGAAGCCCTTTGTGACTCAATGGACTTCCGAGAGCGACTGGACTACTTGATTTGGTCGTGGTCAGGACACCTCCTTTGTGACCCACTCCTCAAGCGAGCCCTGTTCCTACAGGCAGTCGGTTCACCAGAAGAAACCACCTTTGGGCACCGCTCGGGTATTCACATACTCATCGCTGGCGACCCAGGGACTGTTAAGACGCACCTCTTGCGAGCCATGCGCAACCTGGTTTTGGGTAGCAGAATGGTTTCAGCAGAGGCCGCAAGTCAGGCTGGCTTGGTCGCCGCATGTCAACAGGTCGAAGACCTTTACACCGGCAAGAAGCGCTGGGCACTCACTCCCGGTGCACTAGCACTTACACCGAAGGAAGCGACCTGTTGCGTCGACGAATTGAACCTCTACAAAGGCGACTTCGGTGACTTCAACAACGCACTTGAAACTGGCGAAGTCTATATCAGCAAGGTTGTTTCCGGTAAAGTGGACACCCGATGCTCAGTCCTTGCCGCCGCTAATCCAAAGGCGGGGAACAAAAAGAAGTTTGTCAAGGGAATACCCTTCCTACAGCAACTCGGCCTGGACATCACAGTCATTCAACGCTTCGACGCAATTTTCATCCTTTTGGATGAAGCAAACTACGAGCAGGATAAAGCGATTGGTAAGAGCGTCCTTGGCCGCAACGCCAGCAAGGACATGGAGCCAATGGAGATGGATTTCATCCGTAAGTATATCGCTCACGCAAAGACCGTGGACCCCGTCCTCAGCGACGAGGCGGTCGAGTATATCGCTACCCAGCACGCCGAAAAGCGCCAAGCATCCAAGGGAAGCGACTACATTCGCAGTCACCGACAGGTCCCCGCACTCCGCAGACTCACCCTTGCCGCCGCCCGCTTTGACCTAAAGGAAGTCGCCACCGTGGAGCATGTCAAGCACGCAGAGGAGATTCTTGCCATCACTCTCAACGAGCAAGACCCCGGCCAAGTCGAAGGAGACTCTCCCGCCGCTGACCGAGACTTCAGAAAATCCATCGCAAAGCTCTTTGTGGCCTACACTAAGGACAAGGGCGTATACGAAAACATTGACTACCGCTTCGTCTTAGAGTATGCCAAGGACAAGGGGTCAGACCTCGACGCCAGCGAAGTTCAGAGTATTCTGAAGTCGTTCGCCAAGAATAGCGAGACCGGAGTCCGACAACACAAAGACGGAACATTCTCCTACAATGGAGCGCAAAACCCAGCATACGAGGTATGGTGATAACATGGAAGCAAATGATATATTAGACATGATAGCAGTGATTAACGACTTAGACAATATCAGTGAGGTAGAGATAACCATTGGGGAAGCCACCCTCAAGGTAGTGAAAGGAGCAACCGAAGCGCCACCACTTCCAGGGTTCACACCAGCATCCACTGGGTCACCTACGGCATCCCCACCAGCACAGGCGTTCTCTAACCAAGCCTCCCCGAATCAAGTCAAGTACGCTCTTGACCTCGCCAATAAAGTCGGCAACGGAAACATGGGAAGTGTAGTCAATGGATTGGCCCACTCACTTGAGTTAACCACCGATGAAATCCTGCACCCCGAGAAGTGGGCAGAGGAGATGACCCGCGACCATGCCGCACTTTACCTTGATGTGCTGGAGGGTCAGTACAACAAAATGAAGAAGGGGGCCTGGGGTTGAAGAGAGACTTTTACTGTCAACACTACGAGCGACACCCGCTGTTGGTCGAGCGACCAGAGCGCCGCGAAATTGCCCTGCAGCTTTGGGGTGCAACCGGTCCCAGCGCAAGGCATCAGTACTACCAAAACACCGACGACCTCAGGGCAGATTTGGTGCGACAGGGTAATGTCTGTGCAGTGTTTTCTTCGGTCGCCTACTACGAGGATGCTCAAGTCAAGGCTCCATCAAAGAAAGGCTACCTTGGAGCAGACTTGGTGTTTGACATCGCCCTGCCGATTGAGGGCAGTCGCTACGATTGGATGTACACAGCCTGTGACGCCACACTTGACTTGGTGAGAGTCCTCACCGACGAGCTCGGGTTTTCAGAGGAGTCACTCGTTGTAGACTTCTCTGGCTCAAAGGGCTTTCATATTACAGTTAATGACGACTCGCTTAGGGACATGCCCAAAGAAGACAGAACCCACCTCATTCAATATATCCTTGGAGAGAAAGTAGACAGAAGCTTACTCGGTGTAGAGAAAGGCGGTTGGTCAGCTAGATATGAGGCTTACAAAGCACGCCTGGGTCAGGTCTGTTGCGACGACAAAGTCACCAATGAGGCCATTTTGAGCAAGGTGTTCAACCTACCTCAAGTACACGCCAAAAAATTAGGCGACCACCTCTCAAAGAGCTCGAATAGAGCAGCAATGAAAGGCAGTCGCCTAAAGTTGTCGGATGCAGCGGAGAAGTCACTCAGGGGAGTCTTCTTTCGGGTCGAGAGAGCAAAGTTCTCTGGAGTAGACAAGCAAGTCACCGTGGACAAGCATCGGATTTTTCGCATACCGGGGTCTATACACCCCAAAACAGGATTCGTGTCCACAAGAGTTCTTTTGAGTGACTTGTCTGAGCCAGACCAGGTATTTGAGAAAATCAAAGTTGCAGGCGGTCTCGATGAGGTGACGGTAACGCTGACAGAGGCAAAAGTAGAGAACTCTGACAAGGTTCAGATTTGGGCCCCAGGCACTTACAAGCTCCCCCGATGGCTCGCCCTACACCTTTTGAGTGTAGACAACTGACCAAAAAAAAGAACCCCAGAGCGTTAACTCTGGGGTTCCTTTTGGTTCTAGTTACCTCACTTGGAGGCAAAGTGCTCTCTAAGAAAGCACCTGTAATCATTCTTACACAAATCAGCTATGTCCTCTTCGGCATCATTGCACCATCCACAATTGTGTCCATGTGCTACATGCCAAAGATACGCTAGTTCGTCTTCGAATGAATAGAGTCTCTTCAACTCAGCAATCAGATTAGGAAGCAGTGTGATAGCATTCACATATTGTTGGTCTAAGTATAATGGCGTCGTTCTAACACCACCGTCCTTGAACTCCCTTTCTACTTCTTCAAATAGGTGCTTAGGGTGGTCACCCTCAAACATCCCTTCAAACTGAGTCAAGTCAATTCTGTTACTCATCTAGTTACCTCACTCGGAGGCTTCTTCAAGACACATCACGCATTCACCGTTAGGTCCTATCTCTAGCATCTCGTAGAGATACTCCTCGTCGTAAACATTTGAGCAGTGCTCACACGATATAGAAACGGGTTTGTTGCGCAACTTGTCAATCTCTTCATAACATCTCTTCAACTCAGCAATCAGTTCAGGAACAGCAGCGATTGCCCGAGCATTCGCTCGTATCTCACTTGGCGTTGGTATTGGACGTATCTTATCGGAGGTTGTGAACTCATCCTGTTCATTACCTCGTAATAGTCCTCTAAATATGCGAACACCAAAGGTGGAGTAGTCTCCACCGTGGCCATTTTGCTCAATGAGGGGAGAGAGGTATGGTTCAAGACCATCCTTTTGCCCCTTCTCGTAAGCCTTTCGTGTATTTTCAGCGTATTCTGCTCGCTTATCTTCTGGCACTTCATATGTTAGGTCATTATACCACTCAGTATCTTCCCATTCGGCATTCATATCATAGCACCACTCGCCTTCAGTTATTCCTTCAAATTGAGTTAAGTCAATTCTGTTACTCATCTAGTTATCTCACTCCTCCTCCCTTGAAATATTCCAAGGTTCGGGAATGATCGTATTGTGTTCATCCGTACCAAGAATAGTAGATACGATCTCAACAAAAAGAAAGAAGAGTAGCATCCACACCAGCATGATAAACATGCTCATCTGCTCCACTCCTCTTCGACTTCTTTCAGAACTCGGTCGAATTCCACTTCAGCCGCCCACTGGTCTTCTGCAGGTGACACGCACCCTTGAAGCCACAGTCGACGATAAACTTCTTCCATGAACATGAGGTGTCTCAAACTTTCATTTCGTCGTTTCTTTCGTTCAGCTTCCTTTCGTTCGACTTCCTCTTGGTCAGGTTCCTGTCCGTATCTGCGCTCATAGCGCATCAGTTCAACCTCCTCGTCGGGGTTGTAAGCGTCTCCTCTCCAAGTCATTCTTCTTCTCCTCCATATTGAGTTGGCTGCCTCTCTGGGTTGTCAATACAGCCGAGACAGTGGATGATGAATAGCTTTTCATCGACCACTTTTGTCTCGTCGTAGTGAAACACACCGTCACAGGCAGAACACATAACTTCGTTCTCTTTTAGTTCTTCAAACATAGTCTAGTAAGCTTAGCAAGTGCAGTTAAAGTCACCACAGTTGGTACAAATAGTTGCTTCTTCTGTCACTTGTCTTGCTTCGTGTATCAGTCGCTCAACATAAACTGTAGCGTCCATCAACTCTTCTTGCAGGTGTTGTAGCCATTCAAGGAAATTCAAGTCAGTGCGCTCCATAGTAACTCCGTACTTGGACTTACCAATTTTGGCACGCTGTTGAATCTTCTCACAGACTTTATCTTCTATTCTGCTCATCTAGTTTGCTTATAGCAAAAATTCCAAATCCAGAGCCTTGAGTAGATCTTTCGTTTTGAAATCACTACCTCCCCACGCCTCCCATGAAAGTTCGTAATCTTCATAGCCAACTTCGTTAGCAAGTGCGTAAAAGAGTACATACCTTTCGTGTATAACGACATAGGCTTTCCAGACCTGAATATATGACTCCCTATCTGGGTCAGGCAGACATTTTGTTGCATCGTAGGAACAATCTTGAAAGGTAGATGGGAGAGCAAGTGGTTCTCTCGCTGGCCATGGGTTATCTTTTCTGATAACCAGTTCCC
>MDSZ01103531.1_pt1 | contig 14272 bp, 15 predicted proteins | sample 811201 | NCBI WGS metagenome assembly MDSZ01 (sample SAMN05326647, study PRJNA326480) | marine metagenome | isolation source: seawater | place: Indian Ocean: North | collected 2010
ATCTGACGAATCAGGGTGTTCAGTTCAGTTCGGTCCGCACCAGACAGAACTGCATTGAAGATCTGCTCCTGCACCTTCTTGACGATCGTCGGAGATGATGACCTTCGCATCTCGACTCCACGATAGCCATACTTCCCGTCGAAGTTCCGGTATGCGTATCGCTTCTTGACTCCCCATTGGAAGTATGCGTCGTAGTATTCGTCGGGCTTGATCCGGAAGAACTCGTTCTTATCGACGCCGATTGTCTCCTGAACGAACCGATCGAACGATGCGTTGAGAGTTCTGCACAGAATGTTGCCGATGCTCTTCACATCATCCTGAGTGAATGGTCGGACTGTGGCCTCAGCCTCGTCGTGATTGTCGATGATCATCTTGCAGGAGTCCGTGTCCTGATAGATCGTCCGGAATCGGAGGCGGAAGCCCTCCGCATCACCCACTCCATGAGATGCAGGTTTATCAATGTTCTCGTTCTCAATGGATTGCGGGTCCGGATACACTCCATCCTGAGTGAACAGTAGCGTCGATCCGTCGATGAGACGCTTATTCCAATCGTTATGTCGTCGAGCGATGTCGGTAATATCGGAGCCAATATCGCCATCGACGATCCTGAACGGTCGTCCAGATGTCTTCTCGGTGCGGCCTGATCCCAGAACTCCATACCACGAGTTCATGTTCTCCTTCATCACTCGCTGTCGTTGGTCGAGTCGCTTCCCCAATTTGTCGTCTCCTGCGGCGAAAGCATCTCTCATCTCAGACCTGACCTGCTCACGCTCATGGGCGAGCGATCGCAGTAGCGTCGGCATGACGCCTTGAATGTCCTGACGATATGTCGTTCCGAGTGGAGTGGTCGCAACAGGGAACGGGAATCCATCGGGATAATCCTCGATGTTCACCTTCGTCATTGGATCGGCGTTGCAGGTGATGATCACAGACGGATACTCCATCGAATTATCGACTTCGATTGCGTTCCTGAATAGCCCAGAAGGAGCCTCCATGATGAATGCGCCCTGCTCGATTCCACGATCGCCCTTCAATTTCATGCGAGCAGTATCGACCGACGGCATGACTGCACCTCTCTCCTTGAGCAGGTGTCCCATCATGTCCTCAACGAGCATCATGTTTGAGTGTGCTGAGTGAAATGTCGAATTATGGAATGCGACCTTCATCTGATAAAACGAGAGCAGATCGAGTTCCTCCATGCAACGGGCGGCGACAACATTGTCCCAGATGTTGTAAATGACGAGCATCATCGGATCTGATTCCATCATCTCCTTGATTGATGTGCGTGGAACCTTCCCGTATCCGAGTGTCGATGCTCCCATCCATGCGAGCGATGCCGATCCTGTCGTGGCGGCGGCTCCTTGAACCTGTTCGGCATACACCTTCTTCGTATCGAAGCAGGGACGAAGCCCTCGCTTCTTCTCAAACAGGCGTGGATATGTAGCCCAGACAGGGACACTTCCGGAATACTTCCGTTCCATCAGTCGTCTTTGATTCCTGCATCGGTTCTTCACATACGGATGGTCGTATCCGATGATGTTTTGACCTGCGATAACATCAGGGTCGTAGTGGTCGATTCGATGCTTGAACCACCACAGGAGCGCACACTCACGCTCAATGTCGTCTGACCCGTCCATGTTGAACACCTTGATGCGTTCTGGATCGAGTGGTGGAATTGGGGTGTCGTGTTCGACGACGCTATGCAGGGCGTTCTGAGATGATAGGAATCGCTTCACCTGTGCTTCGCTCGTGTGGCGAATCGTGGCGCATTCGTGAGTTCCGGTCCTCTCATCGTAAATTGCGATTGAGACGATTGGCTCAGGCGTTCCATCCATGTCGAGCGAGTCTGCGGTTTCGATGTCGTAGTATAGTGCGTTCAGCGAAAAGTCAGCCGGATCACGATCGCTTCCCCTGATGTGTATCGACCTCAATAACCTGCTCGATCCGAGTCGATCGGAGGGAATCGAGATGACTGCCGGCCAATCGGCAATCCATCGAACCATGATCGGCCATGATACATCGGCGCAGTAGTGAGGGAACAGGAAGTCCCGAACCTGACTGATTTGAGATGGAAGATCGACACGAATCTCCCACAGGGGCTTCCCATCGACTGAGGTGAACTTCGCAGGTTTGACCGACTTCACTACATCAGGCAGGCGCAGGCTCGTCGGATCCTTCTCGGTCCAGAATCGAGGTTGGATTCCTTCGACTTTGAGTTCGTGTGTTGAACCATCGAGAGCCTTCGCACGAATCGTCGTGATGAGGTTCGGAGTCTCGGTGTAATCAATCGCTATGATCATCAGGTCTGTCCGGCTCATGTTCGGAGACGGAACTCCCACCTTTATCAGGGAACTTCATTCGACGCCTTATCCTGAGCATCTGTGCGGCGATATAGACGAGATTGTCGAGGACTTCCTCAAGAGCCATGTCGAGCCACGAATCATTCTGTGTTCCCCATTGACGAGTGTCGTCGAACACCCTGAGTCCGTGTCCGTATCGTTCCAGACCGACGGCCATTCTCTCCTGAATCAGGTTGAGAATCTCCTTGTTGTCGTCAGCGTCAGCGGCCCTGATGAGCCTGCGTTCCTCGCTCTCGTTCACAATGTCCTGAATAATCTCCCTGAGTTCCTCGCTGTCGATGATGTCCGTCATGCCTTCAACCTCCTTAACCACGCCTTGACTGCGAGAATGTCGTCCTGAGAGATGGATGCGTAGTGTAGTGCCTCACCAATCGTTCTGAACAGTTCTCGCTGAATCGCCACAGGCATCCGCTGATCCTCAGCGGCGGCTCGGAATATGCTTTGCAGAATGTCGGATCCTGAGAATCCCTGTTCTGCGAGTCCCTCCACGATCGAATCCATTCGACGGGCGAGGGTTCGATATTCTCCATCATCAGTCGTCTGAGATGCTTTGAATGCGGTTGCGAGCAATTTCGTTCGTGCCTGTGGAGACATTTCACTCACGATGTCCTCGACATCGGATACTTCGGCACGATCTGGAACCCTCGTCGTAGCGAATAGAATGTTCAGGGCCTTCCTCATCGAACCACGAGCGACCTCGCCGATCCTGCTGACTGCCTCGTCCGATATGTCGAGGTTCTCGTTCTCGACCACTCGACCAATCGCTTCGGCGATCGTGTCCTGTGGAATCGGACGGAATCTCGTGTCGGAGAATGCACATCGGTCCTTCACCGGATCAATCAGGCGGTGTGGATAATTGCAGGAGAGAATGAATCGAGTCGTTGCTGAATAGACCTCCATGATTCTGCGAAGTGCGGCCTGAGCGTCAGGAGTCAGGTTGTCGCACTCATCGAGGAAGACGACATTGAATGGGATGGGACGGACAGTTCCGCCGGCGTTGTAGGTTCCAATCACACCACGACGAGCGAACTCCTTGACCTTCGTTCTGATGACTGAGATCGACCGTTCGTCAGATGCGTTGAGTTCCATGAAGTTCGACTTCCAATCGTCGCCGAACATGGATTGGAGCATGGCTTGAGCGAGGCTCGTCTTCCCCGTTCCTGCGGGGCCTGCGAACATCAGATGTGGGAATCCACCATCATCTCCGGTGGCGTGGATCTGCTCGACCATCCACTTCAATCTCTTCACAATATGATCCTGACCGATGACCTCATCGAGGACTCTCGGTCGATACGATTCCGCCCACAGCATGAATCTAAGCGGTCGTCCCACCTATTTGAGGGGGGTTCCACCAGACAGGTGCGGGAACTCCCTTCTCCCACTTGGCGAATCGGGACTTCTCCGTCATGTAGTAGGTTCGATAAGCCTCGACAGGGTTGGTCGATCTGAACTCGTCAGGCATCGACTGAGCGAACGGTGTGAGTGGTCCGTCAGGAATCATGTGAGCCATGTCCTTCATGTGAGCGATCGCCTGCTCGCAGGCGTGGGTGCGCCCATACCTGCGAGTGTAGGTGTCGCACAGGCTCAAGCCATGTTCAGCGAGCCACAGGAAGTTCGATCTCGTCTGATACGCCCAGACGGTGTTGGGATGGAATGCGTAGCCTCCGGCGTATGGCGTCCCTTTTTTCGTCAGGGGCATCTCGTGAGGTTGCGCTCCATGATGGATCAGCCCTGCCGCCATCATCTGTGCTGATTCGACGGGCATCTTGATCGAGTGAGAATCGCAGACCATCTGACCTGCGAGCCACGCATCGAGGCTCAGGACGAAAATGTTCATTCTCAGAACACCGGCCAAATCTGAATGCAGGACATGACTTTTCGGCAGGCGATGTAAGCAGGAGTGTTGTGGTGCATAACGCCGGCTTCGACTGCGGCTTCGATCGCTTCCGGAGTATCCTCAACCTTGAACATAGCGCAGATCTCGCCGGTTTTGGTGTAGCGTCCAACGACTTCGATGTTGGTCTTTGGGAAGTGCTTCTTTGGGGCGTAGGTTGCGCTCCATTCCACGATGTTCTCGTAGGACATTTCGATCTGCTTGATGGTGTCGGTGATTCCGTATTGGCTCATGGTGTTGCGTAGGCTTCCCCCTATATCAATGCGTCGGCAATCTCAATGCTTTTTGACCCTAAATCAGGCTAAATGGCTCATGCCGACCAATTTTGCGACATCGAATGCGAAGGCGAATCCTCGCATTTTGGCCTGTTCCAGAAGCCGATCCTGTGGGGTTATCGAACTCAATACCGAGTCCAGATCACTCAGATCGGACGATCGCAGACTCGCCACAGATTCGGGAAGTCCGGTTCGGAACTTCTGAGAGAATCCATCGACAGCGACGACCTTCTTCCCCATCCATGACGCCCACAGGCATCCATGATAGGATGAGGACAGAACGACCTCAGCCTCGTCGATTGCGGTGAGAATGTCTCGCATATTGCCGGACATTGTGAACTGCTTCCACGCCGGATCGACGGGGAAGTGGAATCGCTCTTCCCTGTGTTGCAGGGCGAGAATCCCTCGTCCTGAATCGGAGAAGAGGTTGTGTTGGAATGAGTAGTGAAAGACGCTCGGACATGGAACCCACTTCGGGTCAAGTCGTTGGTCCCTGATTCCAACCATGTCCGCTTTGTCGATGATCTTCTGAGTCAGTTCAGGGCGACAGAATCCGTCAGGATCTCGCAGGGGTCCGTGTTCCTCGTGGTGATTGCGCCCGATACCCCACAGCGTCAGCGATCGAGTGTTCGACATCAGAATGTGCTTGAGGAATGGAGCGAACGGATCATAGAACAGTCCGCCACCTCCCAGAATCACATCTCGATCCGTGAGGTCGTATTGACGAACATCAACGATGTCGATAACCTCAGCGTCCTTGAGCCATGTGAAATACTGAGCAGGACACGACGACATATCGCCGGTGTTGAGCGCATCTCTCCGATGAATCACGAGTGGGGGCATCAATCCTCACCCAGATCGAAGAAGTCGGTGCAGGCATCGTCGCCCATATCGACAGGTTCGTCCTCCTTCGGCAGTTCGCAGAAGAACTCCATCTCATCGAATGAGAGTGCCTTCGTGTGTTCTCCGGTCAGGTGGCTCGGCGGAATCCATTCCGTTTTATTCATCTCACGCCTGCCCTCTTCATCGGCATACTTCTTCTGATAGGTGTCGGTTCTCTCAAACGCCCCGTCGGTATCAAAGTCCTCATCGACGATCGTCCCGTCAGCGTGGAACGCCACAGCAGAACAGGTTCGACAGTCGAGATGAGAGCCGGTTCGATCCTGTGGAATCCATCCCTGCTTGAATCGTGTCTCCATATCAGCGAGGGCCATTCCCTTATTCAAGGCCCACTTCCGTCCTGTGATCCTGATGGATTCGGCATCCCACCACAGGCTGATCTTCCATTGGTCCGGATACTTCTTCCAGATCTGATACCACGCAGACGGCGGTTGTTTGATACAATGAAAACAGCCCAGACGATTGAATGATTCATAGAGAATGTTGCCGAGTCCGAGATGGTCGAGATATGCGAGGCAGTCGGCCTCAGTCCACTTCCACTCATCGAGAGGATACCTGACCTTCGGATCGGATTTGTTGATGCGCTTCTGCTCGTCGTGAGCAATTCCGATGTATTGGAAGTCTGCGCCCAGATCCTCAGCGGCTCGTTGGAGTGGATACACCTTCGCTTCACGACTCCACCAACAGGGGAACGCTGAGAGAGGTGCGCCTCGTGGCTTCCCCTCGTGCTTCCCCCTGACGGCGTTCCCATAGAACCAATGCTCCCATGACTCCTTTGAGTGAACCTTCTCGATCTTCAAGCCCAGATGGCCCCAATGCGTATCGAGATACGCCTGAATGCGTTCGATGTATTCGTATAGTTCAGGGAACTCAAATGTCGTGTCTGAGAAGACGATTTTCGATATTGGATACAGGTCAGGATCGGCTCCGTTATGGTTCAATTCAAGCATTCTCAGCAACATCGCTGTGGAATCCTTCCCACCTGAGAAGCAAACGAGTCCCTTCTTCGTAGGTCCGGCCATGTGTATCCCTCATCTCCCACCGTTTTTATCGGTTGGGTCGAGTATGCAGGATTTCATGGATTCTCTCAGCAGTCGCCTTCCCGACACCTTCGACTTCCATGAGTTCCTCGATCGTAGCGTTGCACAGATCACTTATCGACGGGAATACGGCGGTCAGTCTGCGCCGGGTCTTCGCACCAACCTTCGGAAGAGCCTCGACGATCGCGTTCCGATATTCGACTGCCTTCGGTGAGGATGGTCGAGCAACGAACAGGCGAGGCACATCGTCCTCGATCTTATCCACGATTCGGGTCATCAGAAGCGATGCGTCGTATCTGTCCTCGATGAACAGCGGTGGATACCCCACAGCGCACATCGAAGCGATGTAGCCCAGAAGAGTCCGATCCGAGACGCCTCGTTCTGCGGCGTCCTTCTTGACCTCGCTCCATGACTTCGTGATGACGACGAACGAGAACTCAGCCTCTTCACGCATGGCTCCCAATTGTCTCAGCCTGCGGTTGTCGAACAGGGACGACAGCAGGTCATCCTCCTTCCGTTCGATGGATACCCTCCGAGATGATACATCGCCCTCTCCGGTGTGAAGGTGTGCGATCTCCATTCCGAGTCCGGACAGGTAATCCTTCATCAGCCAATACTCACGATGATCGACTTTTCGCTGTCGATCGAGCATCTCGGCGACGATATTGAGTCCGATATAAGTGGGGTTCAGTTCACCAGACGCCGACTCAGGAAGCATTTCAGGCTCCATCTCAAGGTCTTCCAAAACCATACGGAGCAGACTCATCCGCTGACCGATAGTTCCATTCATTCGCTTCGCCACTTCTTCCGGATCACTCAGGATCTCCTTCCTTCTTTTCGCATTCATCGCTTCTTCCTCCATCGTCGTTTGATAGTGCGGGTCGCCTGTTCACCGAAGAACTGTTCGGTGTCCTTGAACTTCGGACAGGTTTCGCCAATGCAACAACCGTCCCGCTTGAGTGTAGTGCAGTTCGCAGGCGTTCTCATGTTGGGATTATCCCACAGGGACGCCATCTGATACAGTCGATATTCCTCGTTATGGAGATCGACATACCCCACATCGAATCCCATCTCCTTCCAGACGCCCTCAAAGGCCATCATCGACAACCCGATGCTCTTAGCGAATATCGCCGCATGAACTCGTGCCTTATGTGGTGGGTTGCGTCGTTTGAGTTCGTTCACCACACCGGGACACTTCTGATCCATCGAGGCGAGGAATCGTGTCGTCTGGATCGACGGGTCCGAGAATGAGAACTCGTAGTCGATAATCGGTTTGATTCGTGTCTCCGGTGCTTGAAGACTGACGCCGATGAGATCAATGAACTCCTTGATGGTGAGCCGATCGCCTTCGATTTTCGGAATGAAGAACTTCGGCAAGTAGGCGGATTTTTCGATCGTAGCGTGATCAGCAGAATCGAGTGTATCGAGTTCGATAGGCAGGGCGTGTCTTCCGGATCGGTTCCCATGTCGGTCGATGTGGACGGTGAATGGGAATCTGCACAGCCGCTTCGGATCACCCATTGTCTGAGCGTCGAGTGTGTTCAGTCCGAGTGTCGTCTTGAGATGAGACTGAACCTGATGAACGATCTCACGCAGGGCTTCGGCAGAACCATCTCGGACGCCGAACTTGAATCGTGTTGGCTCGTGAACGATTTGCAGGTGATACCCCTTCGATCCTGAGTATTGGACCCAATGAGCAACATTCAGCGATCGCAGGAACTCCGAGAGTCGCTGTGCGTCAGCGAATGCGTTCTCAGCCTTTGTCTCGTGGTCGAAGTCGAAGAAGGTCAATCCATAGAGAATCGAACGAGGAACCTGTCGTCCTCCCTGCTCATAGACGAGGTTGTCGTATGCCTGAGTCGAGATGAAGCAGGATGATTCGCCATCCCACTTCTTGAACGAACGATACACATCTTCCGGTGCGTAGGTGAAATGTTGTCGAGGGTTGCCTACGGATCGAGGCCATTGAGTGAAGCCGAGCGTGTCCGACAGTCTCACGAAGTCGTCAATACTCGGAAGCATTCATGTTCACGCCCTCTCATCAAAGCCTTCGCCGACGAGAGAACGCAGGGAGTGTGCGGCATCGCTCACATCGTTCTTGATTCGTGCCTCGTATGCGGCATCAATCTGTTCATCTGTGATTCCGATTTTAGCCAAAAGCAAATCGACGGACACGATGAGTCGGATCAGTCGGCGTTGCTCGTCATCAATTCCGAGCATGGACTCGGCGGCGGCGAGATCGAATCGTCCCGCATTGGGGTCGTAAAGTCCCACGCTCAAACCTCCTTGACTGCTTCCGTTGCGACGATTGTTGTCGTCGTTCCTTCGATGACTGCAAACCCACCCTTCTGATGCTTCTGAATTGTGAGGTTGTCTCCATCGACGGCGTTCAGGATTCGATCGAGGTTGTTGGTGAAGCAGACTTCGGTGTTCTCTCCGTCCACATCAGCGGTGATGGGTGAGCGAGAACGGTTGGTCTTCGCTCCCCAATGTCCGGACTCACAGGTGGATCCGGAGTCTGAGAATGAAAAGACGACATACGGAGCCTTCGCCACTCGCATATCGGTCAGGCCACGCATGATTTCATCACGGCTGATCTTGATGGAAGTGGTTGCCTCTTCGTTGTCGAACATTGGGAACTGACGCAGACCAGACTTCGCCACAGGCAGAATCCAATGGTCCGGAACGATGTTGGCTTCGCTCTCGTCAGCAGGGTGATACACGGCAGTCGATCCGTCAGATGACTTGATCTCAATCGGTTGTCCTGCCTCAGTCTCAATCTGAACAGTCTTCCCGTTGAACTTCGCTCTCAACAAATCAGCGAACTCCTTCGGCTCGACGCACATGACGCATGGGTCGCCGACTTTGAGTCCTCCTTCGGGGAGGTCTTCATTGACGATCGCCTGAATGGTCTTCGCATTGTCGTGAGTCCAGACGCTCAGGCCGGTGTCCTGAAAGAGGATCTTCACAGGTGAAGGGTGAGCATCGAGACAGACTCGGTGTAGGCGTTCGGAGAGTTCATTGGCTGAGACTCGGACCTTAACGGTGCGAGTCAAATCGGAGTTCGGAGTCAGGCTCATGCCTCAAGGAGTCTCAGCCCACCGTTATGAAGGGAGCAGTTCAGGACTCAATGCAACAGTTCCCTGCGTCGAGTGGATTGTTGCACTCAGGGCAGATGACGACTTCATCGTCTTCGTCGTAGCAGGTGCATTCAAAGTAGTCATGTCCGCATTCAGCGCATGGATCGACGAGTTCTTCGCCATCAGCATCAACCTCAACAGTCTCAACGACCATGTGGTTCAGGGCCTTCTCAAGTTCCTGACGGATTGAGGAATCAATCATCGAGGATTCCAGATCCATCGAGAGTGTCTCCATCATCAGATCATAGGCGGCTTCGGGCATTTCAATTCGGACGATTCGGTCGGCCATGTCCTTACTACACCGTCATACTATAAGAATACTCCGGTTCTCAATTTTCCTGTTCTCAACCGTTTGGTTCCGAACTCGGATTCCAGATCGAGATCAATCTGATTTATCGGCGTCGATAACCGGCTCAGGATCACCGGGAGGATCGAAAGCGTCGGGACGAGCGAGCCATGTGGACTGAGTGTAGGAAGATCGACCATCAATTCCGGCGACACGAACGCGATCGCACTCAACGAACAGATACGGTTTGTTGCTGAGATGATTCGTCAATGCGTTCATCGAGAAGGGTTGCTTTGGGAGATGTTGGACTTCTGAGGATGATAGCGGCCTTCCATCAGGGAAGATCGCACCGGCTTCAATCATGGCCTTCCATAGCCGACGAATGTTCCTTCCATCGTGGCGTCCGAGACGACCGAATCGCCTATGTCCGTATTTTGAAGAAGGGACAGTTCGTTCATTCTCGTCGTCTGAACCTTCCCCCATTGAGAGGGAGGGAGCCTTGAGGAATCATAAGGGTTCGCACGATGATGGTTATTCATCGAAGGTTTTCTTCCTGTTCACCTTCATGGCGTTGAATGGTTTCTTGATGGCTGACTTCTTCACTTCCTCAGCCATGTCCGCAGGCAGGATCGGCAGGGCCTTCTCGACTGCGGTCTTCGTCAGTCCGGCCATCTGACCGAACACGGCAGGAGGCACGATTCGTTGAATCTCGGATGGAATGTATTCTTCTCGCGATCGCTCTTCCAGAACGACCTCCCACTTCCCTGAGTCGGTGAGGATTCCGTTATCACGAGCATCCTGATCCGCATAGAGGCGATCACGGAACTCCTTCTCGATGGACTTCCTGCGAGCGTTCAGAACGCCCTGTGCGGCCTTGATAGTAGCGAGTGCATCGAGAGCATCATCGTCGCAGGAGAAGTCGCTCTCGACCAGATCGAATGCGCCCTTCGACATCAATTCGCCAACGGCGGGACAGATGGTCTGATAGGGACACCATTTGCACGAATCTCCGATTGATGGCTTCCCCTCAGACAAAGCCTTGATGGATTCGTATTGGGTCTTGAGCCAACCCTTGAAGGATTCAATTCGTTCGTCATCCCAGACGGTTGAGACGACTCCATATCGAAGCATCTCAAACGAGAATCGAAGTGGTCGATCGGGCCACATCTGTCGTGCGTAGGCGAGATAAATCCCTGCCTGAACATCGTTGTTGGCCTCGTCCTGTGTTTTGTTGGCTCGGTTGGTTTTGTAGTCAATGAGTTCGATAGTGCCGTCCTTATGCTCGACAATAAGGTCGATGTATCCGAAGATCGGAACACCGTTGTCGAGACGGAACGGAGCCGAGTGTGATCCCATCGGTTGCTCGACGGCGAGGACACGAATTGGTTCTCGTCCACGACGGTCGAACCATCGGCGAAGGAGTGCCTTCCCGTCCTCATAGAAGGAGAGATCGACGGAGTATCGTGGGTCAGAAGCCCATCGCTCGTAATGTTGCATCAATGCACCGAACTTCGGCTTCGGGGTCTTCCCGTTCTCGTCCGGCGATCGCCAATCCTCAAGCGCACCGTGAACGATGTTCCCCAGACGAGCCGCCTGAGTGTTCGATGGATGGTTGGCCTTCTGTTTCAGAACCTTCGCAGTCTCCGTCTTCGGATCATATTGATGCTCGTAATAGAGAGAGCAGTCCTTTGCGATCTTGAGTCGTGTGGCCGACAGGTATGGGACTTTCATTCCTTCTTCCTCATCGGCCATGTTCACACTCCCCGTTTAAGTCAATGTCGCTCGGATCGAGCCTCAGTTCGCTGACTTCTCGACTGCTTTGTTGAAGCGGTCTTGAGACGGATTCTCCAATACGAACGGAGCGCACGAACGGGACTTCTTGATCTGGGCGATGTAGCGTGTCTGCAAATCGCCGCCCTTCATGCGTTGCTGAGAAGCGAACTCAACGATCCAATCGAACAGCGGGTCCGTAATGTCGGGGCGTCCTGCGCTCACGACGATGCTCTTCGCATCTGCGGTCCCGAATCCTTCGGTTCGTTCCTTGAGTAGCGTGGTTGAAATGAAGTGCGCTCCGCACAGTTCTGCGCCCATTTTGAGTCTCTCAAAGGGCTGAACGAAGAGGCGGTTGATCACTTTGTAGGAGTGCATCTGTCCTTCCTCAAAAGTCGGCAGGGCCTTCTTCCCTTCTCGGAGAGCCTGTTGCTGACGAGCGAGAAGCAGATCTGCTTCGCTCATGCCGTGAACGGATTCAGCGTAGTGGTTGCGGCATCCGAGATAGTAGGCTCCTTCGTTCTCAAGCACGACCATTCGGACACCGTTGGGGTGTTCCTCTTTGTGTTGGTGCATGAGGTCGATGTAGGCGAGAACCATGTCGTTCGCTTCGTCAGGAGTCGAGCAGACCTTTCGCAGGATCCTCGATCGAAGTGCCGGAGGCACGATGGAATCACGAGCAATCAGGTCAGCCTGACCTTCCAGATCGCAGTCGATGATGCACAGGAGGGCTTCGTCAGGAGACTTGAGTCCTGCCGCCATGTCTGCGAACATCGTGAGGTAAAAGGTGGTCTTCCCTGATCCTGAGAATCCCTGCAATTTCATGTGCCGTGTTCGGTTCTGAATCATGGATTCTCCTGTATCACAGGATGCAATCAGTTCTGCGTAGCGTTGGGCTTTGTTGGACTTCTTCGCCATGAGAATCACTCCGCTTTCACACCGTTATGAAGTAGGAAGTCCCACCTCAGTCCCAATCTCCCCATTCGTCTTCGTCGTCATCGCCGGATACCCACTCGCCTTCGCCTTCGGCTTCGGCAGGAGCGTCCGATCCAGAATCATCAGAATCGTCGTCATCGTCATCAGACAGGGCCTTCACGAGGTCAGCCTTCGTCTTTGGAAGTGGAGAGATGCCTGCGGCCTTCGCCATAGCCTTGAGAGCCTTGACGGGCAGAAGGTTGAGGTCAATGTCCTCATCGTCATCATCGTCTTCCTCAGCCTCTTCTGCTTCTTCCACAGGGGCAGGAGCAGGTTCAGCAGGAGCAGGAGTCTCGGCGATCGCCTCGTCTTCCTCATCATCGTCATCATCGAGGTCGATGGTTGCGCCTGATGAGAAGTAGGATGCGGCGTCGTCTTCCTTCTCCTGAACTGCGGTTGCTTGAGTAGGTTGAGGTGGAGGAACCAGAATCACAGGGATGGCGACTTCGATGTTCGCACTCAATCCGTATTCGCCCTGAACCTTCGTGGTGATGAGAGCGAGGATTTTGGAGTAGCGACCGAAGCGAGATGCGATCTCAGGACTGCACAGGGCGTTGAGCATGAGGCTCTCGCCTGATTCGATGGCGTCGAGCGTCATCGTGGAGTCGTCCTTGAGCAACATCTTCCCGAAGCGGTTGCCTGCTTTGGAGTTCTGAACGCCGGCGTAGGAGACAGTCGCCTCGATGAGGCGGTAGTCGGATCGGCCACGACTCAGGTCGTCTTCAAGGTCAGCAATCTGCATGATCTCGTAGGTGTCCTTGAGCAGTTCAACGGCGTCTCCGTGTTCGTAGTCGTCGTCTGAGAATGCGGTCAAACCAGACAACGGCTTGAAGTCAAGAACCACAGCGTCGAGGTTGCGGCAGGAGACATTGAGAGAGTAGGTTCCATCGGCTTCAACATCGTCGCCGATCGACGCATCTCCATCCCATAGGGACATGGAGAAGAGTGCAGGTTCCATCTCGTCGCCATCGGCTTCAACGACGGCCTGTCCGAAGATGTTGCAGACGGCTCGTGGGTTGCCGGAAGCGGCTCCAACGGTGGAATGACGAACCTCCCAGACTTGAACATGAGCGAGGTATCGCTTCTGACGCAGGATCGAAGTGAGATCAGTCAGAACGATGTCCGTGATGAATTGCTGTGCGATGTCTGAACCGGGACCGCCGAGCGTGTCGATTGTCTCTTTCAGGTCTGCGTCCGATGCCTTTCGATGATACATCTCCACTACGGGTTGGTCGTTTTGGAAAATGCCGTTGGAGATTCCACGCTCAATGAATGGGCGAAGTCTCTTGTCGGCAGTCGGGGGCAGGGCGTTCTTTGCGGTCTTCTTTGCTGAGGCCATGATTCAACCGTTGAATCCCCACCCTTATGAAGAGGAATACCCCACTTCCTCATCTGCGGCGTTCAGGTGTGCTTCTGCAATCTTCTCCCAAAGGTCGTCATCACCGTCTTCGATCTGCGTTTGTTGGATGACCTTCTGAACCTGTTCTCTCACATCTCGCTTCTTCTCAAGGCGTTCCGTAGCGACTGCACGAGCATCGGTATCAAGCCATGCACACCGAGAACCGAACATCATGTCGTGATGAGCATCTCCAACGATTTCAGCGAGGACACCAGACGAACCTTGATCGTGGA